>Ga0315278_10000101_pt1 | contig 72578 bp, 60 predicted proteins | sample YL17G06_0_MG_FD_203880 | JGI IMG/M metagenome (GOLD analysis project Ga0315278, IMG submission 203880) | Sediment microbial communities from Yellowstone Lake, YNP, Wyoming, USA - YL17G06_0 | ecosystem: Environmental > Aquatic > Freshwater > Lake > Sediment | place: USA: Wyoming | collected... | reverse complement strand
CATTCTCTTTTAAATGGACAGTAGGTTCTATTTGTTCCAATAGATAATCCTGGATGCCAAAATCTAAGTTATCCGCAAGTTCTTGATTTGAGATTCCAAAAACCCGATGAGTCCCGGCAGAAAATACATCCAGGTCGATGAGTGCTACTTTTCGTTCTAGAGGCTTTTTAATTGCGGCAACTTCTTTAATAGAAGCCAAGGCTGATGCAATATTAGCTGCTGCGACTGTTCGTCCTGACCCACCTTTGTATGAAAAACATGTTATTACTTTCATGTATTTTTAACCTCCACCTTTTTGCTTTTGATAATCTCTCTGGGTATCAAGTTGATCCCAGAGTACCATTTTATTTGCTTCCATGGATTCTTTTATTGAACTTCTTTCTTCTTTATCCGCTCCATAAATATATCCATAAAAAAGGTATTCAAATAATAGGCTCTTTAAGTTATCATCGTTCCAATTTTTTGACTCGTATATTTCGTTTAATTTTGGCCCGATTTTCTTCAAATTAAAAATAATTGAATGCAATTTATGGTATTTCGTAATTTTTTTCGCTGCTTGATTATCGGATTCGGGTTTCGGATTGTTACTACAAAACGTCCAAAGATCTTTCAACGTGGATACACTTGACTCTATAAAAGCAACGACATTTGAAATTTTAAAATCATCGATGGACTCGTTCAGCCAGTTTTGAATGATAGCCGATAACCAAGGAGGTTCTATTTGAACTATAGAAACCGTTTGCTCAACCTGTTTGGTTTCTTTGCTCTTTATCGATAAGGCAAAATCAGATAGACATTTTATTATACCCGGGCCTAATAATGTATTTGCAATACTTTTTGCGAGCTCATCCCGTAATATATCTTCTGGTTTTTGGACACCAGTAGATTCATTTTTTAAGAGTTTCTCCAATAAATCTTTATAGATAATCATTGCATAAATCGTACGTTGAGTGGCATATATCATAAAAGGCTTATCCTTCGCAAAAGCCCAGAGTTTTTCGTCTTCTGTATCGATAGGTTTCCGTATTCTTAGATTTTGATAGTGCTCTCTCAGGGATGTTTCCACGTTTTCAATTATATCAGATAGATCATTAACGGGAAAGAATTCCATACTGCGATTGATAATACCTGCCAATGATACTATGACAAGCGGGTAATAGGCATCATCATCATATTTCTTCCCTTCTCTAGAAGCTCCTAATGAATATCTTCTCGTAAGGGTCCTGAAGATCGATGGCTCAGTAGATGCATCAAATTCACTATTTATGATATCGTCAAGTACGAGATTATTGAGTTTTGTTATCACTTCTTTTATTTCCCCAAGAGTTAATAAATTTGGCGTAAGGGACCGAATTGCCCCATATTGGGAGAGATGATAAACATATTGTACATATGTCGCCAGTTTATCCGATAGGTTGAAATCTACGCTCTTCTTTGAAACAAATTCTTTGATATCAAAAGGTGCTTTAATTTGTTTAAATTTATCATAAAACGTTGTAAATGCCCAGTTTGAAGCATCCACTAAATAAGATTCAAGGCCATTTATTTTTTCAAGGATTTCCTTTAACGGTAAATAGTCTTCCAATGATTCTATATAGAATCTCCATTTCCTAAGATCATTGATGGTTTCGCAGGTTGTCCATGTAAAAAATAGCCTGTCAAACACCGGTAAATCATTCTTTTTTCTTTCCTCTTCATCTTTACTAGGAGCGCAAGTAAAACCGGCAAACTTCCCATTTTCCTCCCATTTGCATTTTTCAATGTATTTCATTCCCTCAAGACAAACAAATATAGCCGCGTCTCGAAGTGACCGTACCCATTCAGGGTATTTTGGTGATTTAGCACTATCATTAGGTATTTTTTCAAGCTTTAATTTTTCATTATAGCTATTCAATGCAATAGCCAAGAATCCGGTAATTAACATTGCCGAGTCCAAATTTGCAGAAAAAACATTTCTATCAAACTTTTCATAGAGTGTATAAGGTTTACCTGAAAAAAAGACGACACTATCCGGGTCATCACCTCCAAAATCCTCCTCTATTTCATGGCAACTAACCCTTAAAACCGTTTTTCTGACTAATTTAATCAAAAAATCTTCGACATCCTCTTTATTAAGAGCCGTATTTGAAAGATTCATTCGAGTGCAAAGCCAATCGTATCCCCAGTAAAGCATCATTCCGAACTCACAATCTTGCATTACCCCCTCTCTCTCTTCAGGATTTTTCTTATCTTCTATAATTATTCTTTCCTTGCTTTTCGACTTTATTCTGCTAAAAAGAATGTCTATAGCTTCGAATATATCTTTTTGAATAATATTGATTATTTCTTGTTTTCCTTTAGTAATCAATTCCATTGCTTATTTCCTCTATTTTTTTAGTAGATCGACGACTGTCCAATCGATTACATCTTTGGGATTTACTTCCCTGGTTATTACGCCGGCATCCATCCATATTTTACTTGCATCCACGGCAAGTTTGTAAATCGAGCCGGGCTTTTCAGCCGTTCCAAAAATTTCAAATGTTTCTTTAAGGTCTATTAATTTGGCTCCCGCAGCCATTCGTTTGAAATCTTCAACCGGCACGTTGTATTCCTTGGCCATGATTTTATTGGCTTCATCCGGGTTTTTTCGGCAATACTCCAATGCCTTAAACCAGGCTTTCAGCGTCCGTTTGATACGGTCTGCTTTTTGGGGAAGAAGATTCTTATTGGCTGCAACAATGCCCAGTATCAAGCCCGGTTCATCCTTTGTGGTTATCAGCACGTGTCCTTTGGTCAATTTTTCAGCCTGGCTGATAAAGGGGTCCCACGTGACCGCGGCGTCCACTCTTTCGGAAGTAAAAAGAAATGCGGCCTGCCCGCCATCATCGGCGGGAACAAGATTAATATCTTTAAGACTGAGGTTATTCTTTTTTAAAAGATACAGGAGGAAAAAATGACTGGGTAATCCTTCGGCGCAGGCGACTTTTTTACCCTTCAAATCTTTAATAGACTTGATTTCATTCTTCGCAATAATACCATCGCCGCCGAAAGACATATCCGATAGTCCCACAACGGTCATGGGCACACCCCTTGATTGTGCCATAATAACTGCATCCAATGTAATACCTACCAGGTCTACTTCCCCGGCTAAAAGAGAGCTATGTCTGGATTCGGCATTTTCATTCATAATGACTTCAAGTTGAATGCCCTCCTCCCGGTCAAAACCTTTGGCTTTTACCACATAATAGGGACCCAACCCCGGCCAGGTATTAATGGTCACTTTTACTTTCGGCATGTCGGATTCCCCGGAGGGCGTTTCCATCGGAGATTTTGCAGCCGCGGTACTATCCTTACAGCCTAAATTCCCGCTTATCAGAAAAATAATTCCAACCATTACTACTAAAAAGTGTTTGTACTTCATATTCATTCCTCCATGTAGAAATTTTTATTTTTTATTCTTTACAGGATACCCAAATTCTTTTGCCAGGTACAGGAAATTGTGATCCTCTATAAATGGATATCCTTTCAGGCGTATGAGATTACCATACTGTGCGAAGTTTTGGTTTACATCCCGGTCGTTCATTAAAATATCCATCATACGTTTGGCGTCGTATCCCAGCGTATCATTTCCCAGTTCATTTGTAAAAACCTTATTGGCCAATTGCGCGTCATAATCCTGGAAGTAGACGCTGTGGTACTGCCCGGCATGTTTTTTTAAAAAAGAAACGGTTCTTTCGCTGTCCCTGGAGGTTTCTCCAGGAAAACCACATATGCAGTATAAATGAACCGGCATTTTTACTTCAGCCAGGTCATCGAGCATTCGTTCAACCTGTTTTACCGTATACCCCTTTTTCATTTGATTTAGAATCGAATCGCTGGCAGATTCCAGGCCGACATTTACCAGGGCGCAGCCGTTTTCCCGCATACGTTTCAATAACTGAGTATTATACTCATCATAGACCCTTGAAGTGCATTGCCAGATGATTTTTTTCCCCCGTTTTTCCAATTCATCGCATAAAAGCGCTGCACGGTCAGGGGAAAAATTGTTATCACTGATATTGAAATGAGAAATCCGGTATTGGTCTTGCAGCCATTCCATCTCATCTACCAGGATGTTTATATTACGGGGCGCATATAGGGCGCTCTTTCGATTACTGCTGCAAAAAATGCATGCCCCATAATTACAACCAAATGCCGAATGAATGGAAAATATTTGATGGGGCGATAAATAAAGATCGTTAATATCATGCTGAAGCGAAAGATGATAGGGTGACCCCAGGGGAAATAATCCCTCTGTTTGACGATAACGTGAACTTACATCGCAGCTCTTGTAGATTCTTTTTACCCTGTGTTTAACAAGGTCGTCGCATATCTGGGCAAATACATCCCCGCCCCCCTCCAGTACCAGGGAGTCGAAACATCCTGCCAATTCATCGTCTTCACGTACAACGGGGTCTGCGATCGAAACCGCATGACCACCCAACACCAGGTGGGCAGGAATTTTGGCCTGTTTCAGCTTTTGGGCGATAAAAATCGAGGAGAGCAACTGAAAGGTGTTGTTGGCAGAGAAGCCGATTACATCGAAAGTTTCAAGCTGTAGTGTAAATCCCACATAATCGAAAAGGAATTTTTCCAATAAAGTGCCGGCCATTGATTTTACAAAGGATGATAAATCGATTTCCTTGCTTATTATAGAAACCCGTGAAGCTGGGAAAAGCGTATAGGGTATTTTGTCCCGTTCAGCCAATTCGGCTGCATAATCTTCCAGGTATTCCAGGGCTTCATGATAATCTTCAGGGTTATAAAACCGGTCGGGATCTCTAAGTACACTCATTGCATCACGTAATGAACGATACAATTCTACGGATTCGAGGCGGACCTTGCGAAACAACCAGATGTAAAAAAGGCTGCTGAGGTTATGGCAGTTGGGTGTAAAACCGAAACTTTGCATTTGAGCGGAAAGGTATGGAAGTGTAAGGGATGGTTGGAAAGCTTCCACCAGGGGGGGGGCGAAAATCCCTACCCGAAGCTTTAATGGGTCATCCGGTATCGGTTCTCTTCGATAAGCGTTAGAAGCAAACTTCTTAAAGCCTTTCATTCCGCCTCACGTACAGAAAAGAACTCAACCACGGCTATTATGCAACTTTTCATCTTCCCCACAATGTGGCAACCCTCCTTCAAGTTCATGCGTCATTCTTTCCTCATTTTTACATTCGTAAATGGAAACGTTCATAAATTGCTTTAACTTTAACATCACCAATATCTCATGCGCTTTTCGATCTCTTTGTAATAATCACAGAAAAGCACTTCTATTGAATAGCATATTTAGAAACTGTTGTCAATAATTGTAGATGAAAAAAAAAATTTTGTGCGACTTCTGCCTCCACCTCATATCTTCCTGGTTTGCCGGGTTTTGTTTTTTCCCCCACGAATTAAAAGAAAAGCCACGGACGAACAGGGGCGGACACGGACAAATCGGAAAACGACGAAGAGCGGAAGAGCGGAAATGGGGAAACGAGGAAACAAGGAGATAATAATCAGTGTAAATCCGTGTAATCTGTGGGCACTCTTTTTTCAGGGAGCAGGCCAGTTACCGGCCTTCCTAATTTTAATCCGGGTAATCCGGGCCATCTGCGCCATCTGTGGTTCAGACATTTATGAAAAATCGATGTGCAGCAAAAAAAATCGCTGTGCGCCGGAAAAAATCGAGGACGAAAACGGGACAGACCGATTTTTATATTATTTAACCCGAAAGTGTTTTAAAGCGGTAGTTTTACAAAAGAGATGTAATGATCCCGGTAAACTGGCGTAAATGGTCTAAGTTTTCCTGGATAATATCGAAAGTAAGCTCGTAATCGATTTTCCAATACATGTGAACCAGCATGTTACGAAAACGGGCCATCTTTTTTAGTTCATCCGCCAGTTCCTGGGGAATAATGTTTGCCTCACCCAAAATTTCGAAACATTCGGCATATTCACTCGGCGTTTTTTTTAATTTCTTTGCCGATACATGGTAACACAGATTTAACGCCGCTTCGATTGCTACTATTAAACGATATGACGCAATGTCCTGGAGATCCTTGCTTTGCAAAAATTCCTCTTTTGCGATTTTTTTAAGCTCTTCAAGCCGTTCCAGCGACTCTTCAATCTCCTCACACCTTTTTTGAATCAATTCAGGATTCAGTTTCATGATCCGAATGCCTCCTTAATGGACCTGACATATAAGGGTTCCATGTCCAGGTAATGCCGTGCCACATGTTCTGTAAATTCACAGCGGGCATCTTCATCGTTATCGATAATCAATTGCCCGCGGACCACATGAAATTGAAACGTAAGCGGGGCGAAATTAATTACCCGCACATCCACCGGCGTTTTAACCAGCGCGGAAAGTCGCCCCGAAAGATCAAACCCATAATAAACCGCCGCTTTCTCGTCCATGCCGGGAACATATACCCCTACATCGATATCGCGGAAGGGTAAATTATCTCCATCCGGCTCATGAAAAGAGCCGTAAATAAACGCAAATACGATCTCTTTCCTTGGCATTAAGGCATTTATAATGGTCTCCACTGCCTGCTGTTTCTGGGCCGGGCTCATTTGATAAAATTTCGGTTCCATTGTCATATGGCATTAGTTTACCACTTTTTCCAGGAATTAACCAGACCCTACTATAAAAATAGCCACAAAGGCACGTTGGCGCCCTGGTGTCTTGGTGGCAAAGTTTTCATCGTCTCAGGGGAGAAAAGATGCCGGGCAAAAAATATCCCCCCGTCATAAGCAGGCGTCCGGAGAGAAATCCCCCGTAGGGGTTTGATTCATCAAACCCTTATTTTGGGAAGAGTTCCTCTAATTAAAAATCGCTGTGCAGCAGAAAAAATCGCTCTGCATCAAATAAAATCGATGTGCGTCGGAAAAAAATCACTGTGCAGCCAAAAAAATCGATGTTTTCCAAATAAAATCGTTGTGCAGCCAAAAAGGAAGACGTTTTCCAAAAAAGGAAGGTGTTTTTCAAATAAGGAAGCTTTTTTTCAAAAAAGGAAGCTGTTTTCAAAAAAAGGAAGGCGTTTTCCAAATAAGGAAGGTGTTTTTCAAAAAAGGAAGCTGTTTTCCAAATAAGGAAGGCGTTTTCCAAATAAGGAAGATGTTTTTCAAATATGGAAGGCGTTTTCAAAAAAAGGAAGGCGTTTTCCAAATAAGGAAGATGTTTTTCAAATAAGGAAGGTGTTTTCAAAAAAAAACGTTATGGAATTATGGACTTATCCTGAATTCATTGTCAATTATTGTCTTCGCGCCCCTTCGCGTTCTTCGCGGCTCATAAAATTAAGCTGCGGAAGCATTTCCTGTCCATGTGGGAGGGTTAAAAAAAATTATAAATGATAAATGATAAATGATGAAAAAATCAATCAGGATAATCGAGGCTTGTTTTTCGGGGCTTCCTCTATTTTCAGCAGCGAAAGATAGAATAAATCGTTATTCAACCCCTCATTGGGCAGCAAGTAAAAACCATATTCCCCTTTTTTAAAGACAAATCCATACTCCTCAAGAATCGACGACAAATCGATGATGGCGATTTTATTTTCAGCGGCCTGGATATCCTGCACCGTTCGCCCCAGGACACCCTCCGTCTCATCGGTAATAAACGAACAGACGGAATATAGTATGTAATCCGTGGAAAGGTTTTTAAGAACCGATTGTAGTATTTTGAATTGATTTTCCGCGTTCTTTTCCACCAGCTCCCGCGTAATTTTTAATTTAAGGTCCGGGTTCTTCCGTAACGTTCCCGAAGAAGTACAGGGCGCATCCAGGATAACCAGGTCGAAATGCCCTTTGAAACAGGGCTCTTTTATGTCGGATACGATGGGCTTTATGTTGGCTATTCCATAAGCTGCGCAAAATTCTTTCACCATCAGGAGCCGCTGCTCATCGATGTCATTGGCAACGATTTTCAAACCGGGATTCAACAAAGAGAGCGTAACCGACTTGGCGCCCGGGGCCGTACAACAATCAAGCACGGCGCCCGCGGCGTATTTGGAGGCGATAATGGCTACCAACTGCGAGGCGGTATTCTGGAAATAGAAATACCCGGCCTCTTTTAATAAATTCTTTAACCGCACACCGGAACCGCCGGCCCCTTCCACTTCAAAAGCAGCAAATGGCTTGAGTTCTTTAAACCCCAAACCGGCCCCGCAAAGAACCTCTTTCACTTCATCATACGCATAGTTATTCCCGTCGATCCGGATGTGAAAAACGGGCTCCCGGTCCAGGTACTCAAGGGCCGCCTTTAAATCGGGGGCAATGCGCTTTAAATAGTCGATCAATAACGGCGCCGTGGAATATTTGATGTGGGGCTCCCGGATTTGCTCCAACATGGCGGTAATAATTTCCTTCTCGCCGGCGCACCGCCGTAATACGGCGTTCACAAAACCCTTTGACCTGCGCCGGGTCATCCGCACCGCCTCATTCACCACGGCATAATCGGGGTAGGATTGCGAGTAAACCAACAGGTATATGCCAATCCTTAACAGGATAAGAACATCGGCGTCGATCTTGCCGGAAGTTCGCCGCGATAACCGGTGGATAACATAATCCAACGCGGATTCACGCCGGATTACCCCGTATACCGCCCGCGTAATTCCCTGGTGCGACTGCCCGGTACTCCTATCCAAAAAATCGGAAAGCAGCAATTTTAAATTTTTACCCGGACTTATTGAGAACTGTATCAAAAACCTGAATGAGTACTTGAGTATATCCATCCTTTTTGTTCTTTTGCGCCTTTTGAAAAAGGCGCCCCAAAACTTTTGTTTAACATCGATGACCCCCTGCTCTAATTCCATGGTTCCCGGGTTTTTAGCACAACTTGACCGGCAGTCGATTGCCGAGACAATAACAGAAAGGGGACATGGGGGTTTTACCCGGCGGCTGCAGTTCCCGCACTTCCAGCACGGTCCCGCCGCCGCAGCATACTTTAAGCGATTCCCTGTCCATATCCAACACCTGGCCCGGCTCTTTATCATGAACCAGGGCGGAGACTTTTAGTTTTCTCAAGATAAACCGCTGCTCGCCGACGCCGCAGCACAACCCGGGCCAGGGCGTAAACGCCCGGGCTTTATCGATAATCCGCTGCGCCGGTAGATTCCAATCCACCCGGCTTTCCTCTTTCCGCACCGGCGGGGCATACGTCGCCTTACTCTCATCCTGGGGATACTGCCGCAGCGTTCCTTCAAGAATACCCATGATGGTTTCTTTCAAGAAATCGACGCCCCCAAGACTGAGTGTTTTCCACAAGGATTCCGTAGTGTCTCCCGGGGAAATTGGGAACTCCTTTTGCGCCCATATGGGCCCGGCATCCATTTTTTTAACGATCTCGAAAATGGCGACGCCGGTGGTTGAATCGCCATTCTCAATGGCCCGCTGCACCGGCGCCGCACCCCGGTAAAAGGGCAACAGGGAAAAATGGACATTCACCATCCGGTAAGCGGGGATTTGAAATAACGACGCCGGGATGAATTTCCCATAGGCAATCACGACGCCTAACGCCGGTTCCAGGTCTTTTATCTTTTGGAGCAAGCGTTCATCCTTCAATATTTCGGGTTGTTCCAGGGGGATGTTGTTTTCCAGGGCAAAGGTTTTAACCGGGGGGATAATGGGCGTTTTACGGTTCCGGCCGCCGAAAGCATCGGGCTGGGTCACGATTAATTGCAGTCGGAACTCATCCCGCAGCATCTCCAGGAAAGGGAGGCCAATATCCGAAGTCCCGAAAAAAACCAGTTTACTGTTTACCATTCGCCATTTTTTTGCAGACGCTTGATTTCTTTTTTCATTATTTGCCGTCTCAAACTGGAAACGCGATCGATAATCAATACCCCGTTTAAATGATCGATTTCATGCTGGATCACCCGCGCCAGGTAGCCTTCGATTTCTTGTTTCATTTCCTTACCGTTCAAATCCATGGTTTTCAAGAAAATGTGGGTGCTCCTCCTGACCGGCACGGTAAGACCGGGGAATGAGAGGCACCCTTCGTCATCCATATCGCTGCCTTCTTCTTCCAGGATTTCCGGGTTAATCAAGACCACCAGTGCTTTTTCGTCCTGGCCCTGTGAGAGATCGATCACGGATAATTGGAGCGATTCGCCCACCTGGGGCGCGGCCAGCCCGACGCCGGTCCGGGTGCTGTGCATCGTCCCCACCATCAGGTCTATGAGCCTGGCGATTTTCTTATCGATGTTTTTGACCTGGGCGGCCTTTAATTTTAAAACATCGTCGCCATATTTATATATGTCCAGTATCTTTTTTTCTTCCATATTGCCATTATAAAGATTTTAGTGTATCCTGTCAATTGAAAAAAAAACCATAATGTGCTATAGATTAGAGCTAATGAAAGAAAACAATAAAATTTTCATGGTTGGCAGCGCCGGGGCTTCGCAATTGGAAGCCGCGGCCGGGACCGGGATAACGGTTATTTCTAACGAAGACCTGCATACCAGGGACGAGAAGTACAATAATGCCATTGTGTTCATCGATCACGACCCGGGGTATTCGGCGAAAATAAAAGAAGTATTGCTTCTTAACCCGGGGATCAATTTTATTCTTTATTATAACGAGCCTTTGTCGCCTTCCCAACTGGTGGAATTCGTCAAATGCGGCGTGACTGAATTTGTATCCCTGGGCGATGCGGGTCAAATCAAAGACTTGATCAAACGCTTTGCAAACATGGGCGGCGGCGAGTCCCAGGTTAATTATTTCAACAACCTGACGGCCAGGTTCAGGGATATCGGGATCATTACCAACAGCAGTCGGATGGCGGAGATTTTTTTAAAAGTAGAGAAAATTGCCCAGAGTAATTCCACAGTGTTGATTTCCGGGGAAAACGGCACGGGCAAGGAGTTGATTGCCAGGGCCATTCATTTTTTCAGTCCCAGGCGCAGCGGCAAATTTGTGGGGGTCAATACCGGCGCCATTCCTGAGAATTTATTGGAAGACGAATTATTCGGTCATATTAAAGGGTCCTTTACTTCGGCCCTTAAGGACAGGAAAGGGAAATTCGAGTATGCCGACAGCGGCAGTATTTTCCTGGATGAGATTTCCAATATGCCCACCATGCTGCAGGTGAAGCTCTTACGAGTTTTGCAGGAGAGGGAGTTTGAGCGTATCGGCGACAACCAGACGGTGAAAGTGGATGTGCGGGTCATCGCCGCCACTAATAAGAACATCAAGGAACTGGTGGACAAGGGGGAATTCAGGGAGGATTTGTATTACCGGTTGAATGTGATCCCCATTCATTTGCCGCCGTTAAGGGAGCGGCGGGTGGATATCCCGGTTTTGACCAATTATTTTTTAATGAAATATTGTCGCATTAATAATTTTAGCGCCAGGCGCATTACGCTTCCTGCGCTGCGGATACTGCAATCTTATTCGTGGCCTGGGAATGTCCGGCAGTTGGAAAATATCATTGAGCGGATGGTGGTGTTGAATCCCGACGCCTCGGTTTTCATGCCCCAGGATGTACCGGACGAGGTCAAGCCCGATCTTCCCAGGGAGGACAGCAATCCGGGCATTCCCGACGAGATACCGGATGAAGGGTTTTCACTTACGGATGCGGTGCGCGGCATGGAGAAGCGGTTGATTCTCAAGAGTCTTGAAAAGACGGCCTGGAATAAGCAAAAGGCGGCCGAATTATTAAAGATTAAACGCACGACGTTAATCGAAAAGATCAAAAAAATCCAGGAAGATGAATAATCAAAAATTTTGGGAGGTCCAGGGACCTTTTTATAAAAAGGTCCCTGGTCCCCGAAGGGATTAGAAACAGATGTCAAAAGTAAAAACGCTTAAAGAGGATGTATATAGAAAGATAGCCGCCGGCGAGGTGGTGGAGCGGCCGCTTTCCGTGGTAAAAGAGCTGGTGGAGAATTCCATTGACGCCGGCGCCGATTCCATCAAAATAGAGATTGCCGAGGGCGGCAAGCGGTTAATTAAAGTTGTCGATAACGGCAGCGGTTTCGACGCCGAGGATATCGAGCTTGCGTTCAGGAATCATTCGACTTCCAAGTTAAGCGAGTTGTCGGATTTCGACAATCTTCTGACGTTGGGGTTTCGGGGAGAGGCGCTGCCGTCGATCCTGGAAGTTTCGAAAATCGAAGTCGAGACCTCCAATAATTCCGACGGCTCCGGTTTTCGCTGTATATTGGAAGGGGGGCGGTTGGTGCAGCGGGAGGCGATCGCATGTAGTAAGGGGACCACGATGGTGGTCAAGGAGTTATTTTTCAATTTCCCGGTGCGCCGGAAATTTTTAAAAGCCGAGCGTACGGAATTGGGCCAGGTTCTTTCTTTTTTAGAGCCGGTGGTGTTGGTGAATTTCAATACCAGTTTCGAATTGGCGCATAATGGCAAAACGGTTTTTCTTTATAAAAAGGCGGAGAGTTTAAAAGAGCGTATTTACCAGGTTTTCGGCAAGGATTTCCTGGATTCTCTCCAGGAGGTGGATATTGGGCTTGAGCAGTATCGGTTGAAGGGTTTCATTTCCAGGGTAAATAAGGGTGAATCGGTAAAGAAGCACCAGTATTATTTTGTAAATGGACGGGCCATCCGGGAGAAAACGCTGATTGCCTCTTTTAACAATACGTTTGCCGGTTTCCTGGAGCGGAACAGGTATCCGGTGGGCATACTGCTGCTCGCTGTGCCGCCGCGGGAGGTGGATGTCAATATACATCCCATGAAGTTGGAGATCAAGTTCGAGGATGCCAATGCCATATACCGGTTCATGAAGTATGCCATAGAGAGCACCCTTTCGGGCAGCGATGCCTTTGCCGCGCAAACAGCGCAGATGGCGCAGATGGATCAAGCCATCAGCGACGCGGCCGGGCCGGTGGTAGGTTTTGGGGATCGGTTCCCGCGAAACCCGGCCCCGAATTTTCAGCGGGATAGAATGGGGGGCGGGTATGCGTCCGGCAGGGACGCGCAAATGCCGCGGGGGCCGGGTATGCCGCACAATCAGCACATGCCGTACATGCCGGGGTTGGCGCCGGCGCCGGCGTCGGATCCGGCGGCGCAGTCGCAAAGCGATTCCCAGCAGTCCCGGCTTTTTGCCGGGCATTTCCGGGAGGAAGAGGAATTTATTTTGATCGGTCAGTACAGGAATTCGTATATCCTGGTGGAGAAGAACGGCGAGTTAGTACTGGTGGATCAGCACAATGCGCAGGAGCGGATTAATTTCGAGAAATTAAAGAAGCAGTACCAGGAGAATAACGTTGCTGCCATTTCGCCTTTGTTTCCCATTATCATCGAACTTTCGCCGTCCGAGGCGGGTCAATTGAATGATGAAAAGAAAAAATTATTGGAGAAGATCGGGTTCCGGTTGGAGCCGTTGAGTGGGAATGCCTTCGATGTGAAATCGTTTCCCCAGGTATTGGAGGAGAAGAGTATCCGGGATGCGTTGTTGGAGATCGTTCACATGCCGGAGGGGGAGGTTAATTTCGAGGACCGGGTATTGGCGGAGGTGGCTTGTAAGAGCGCCATTAAGGTTAATCATAAGTTATACCCGGAGCAGATGAGGGTGATTGTCGCGAATTTATATCAGACCGGGAACCCGTATTTTTGTCCGCACAAGCGGCCCATTATAATCGAGTTCACGTTGGAAGAGATTGAGAAGCGTTTGAAGAGAAAGTAGGAGGGGATCATGTTTTTCTTTATAGGGGGGATACAGCCGCGTACGGTTCGTTTGGAAAAGCGGGATATGGCGTGTCCTTATTGTTCTCATTTCGAAGTCTATGTGAAGAGGACGGATCAGTATCTATCGGTTTTTTTTATTCCCTTGATTAGGGTAAAGACGGGGACGCCGTATGTCGTTTGTGAGAGTTGCCAGGCATTGTTGGAAAGTGAAAGAGATATGGGAGAAAACATGGGGAACCGGTGTCGTTCTTGTGGAAGGCCGCTGGACCCAAGTTTTTTGTATTGCCCGTATTGTGGGCAGTCTATTTAATTATAATAAATCCGAAGCACGCCATTTGAAGCACGAAATTCGAAACAAATTCAAAATCGCGAAACGTAAAAGCTCAAAATTCAAAACAAAAAAAGCCCACGAATTACACGAATTACCACGAATAAAAAAGAAAAACACTTGTCCACAGATTTCACGGATTTCCACTGATTGTTTTTCTTTTTTCTTTTCTTCTTCTCTTCTTCTCTTCTTCTCCTCTTATCTTCTGCTTTATCCGCTCTTCCGCTCTTCCTCGCTTCCGCTCTTCCATCTTTTTTTCATCATTCATCATTCATCATTTTATCTTTTTACCGTTTCGGTCATTTTTTATTTTGAACATTTGAATTTGTTTCGAATTTCGAATTTCGGGTTTCGGATTTCTTATCTTATATAGGGGTTTTCCTTTAAACAATTAAAAATTTGACCCTGGAATTGATTCAAATTTACAGGCTTATTTACAGGCGTATCGGTCTGCGAATATTTTTGTACGTCCCGTTCGAATCATGGGTGGTCCTGACATATCCGTAAAAGTTAACGGCAAAACCTCCCACAATGACGTATTCGACTTCATGCCGTTCCATAATTTCAATCAAATCCTGCATATCTTGTGTGAAAATCATTTTATGCTTTTCCAGGAAATTTTTTCATAACGGATGACTTTTACCATCGGTTCTTTAGTCCACTTAGCGCCCCAGAATCGTTCTTGCAAGATGGCAAACTCCTTCATCCTTTCCATGGGAGTCATTTGCGCCCTCCGGCGATATTCCGCAAGGTTCTCTTCCTCCAGCGATGAAAAAACTTCGATTGGCATGTCTCTTTTCTTTTTTGTTGTCATATTGTTCATAGGTAGTAATTATACCAAATTGTCAACCTTTTAGAAAGTTTCGCAGACCAATATGATCTTTCGGAGCTATCCGAAAGATTAACATAACCCCCCGAACGATTGCCGGATCACCCCTCACCACTCACCCCTCACTATTTTTTCATCATTCATCATTCATCATTCATCATTCCAATTTCTTAATTTGTTCTTCCGTCATCTTTTCCCGGCAGCGGGCGATATTACGTTTCACGATATTGGCATTGGGGGAGCCGATTTCGGAAAAGATCATGAAGGCCCGGCAAAAGAGTTTCAGTGTGGTTTCAAATTGATTTTGTTTAAAATTATAGTTGACATAACCCTGCAAAGGGGTTAATATCTTTACTGGAGGTAACAATGGATTTGGAAGATCGCATTGAAGTAAATCCACTGGTTATGTTGGGAAAACCGGTCATAAAAGGAACAAGGATTACGGTAGAACTTATACTTGAAAGACTCCAGGCTGGCGAAACCGTAAAACAGATTGTCAATTCTTTAAAAAATATAGACGCCAATGATGTCCAGGCTGCCATTGAGTATGCTCTCGAATCCGTTAGAAAAGAAAAAGTATACGTAGTACCTGGGGAAGCTCAACTGTGCAATTTATAGCTGACGAAAATATTGATACGAATATTGTCCGACAACTTACCGAAGAAGGTTATTCTATCCTATCAATTGCTGAAGATTTTCCAGGCATCTCGGATATAGCGGTCCTTGAATTAGTAAATACTCATCAAGCGATATTACTAACCGGTGATAAAGATTTTGGAGAGTTGGTTTTTCATAGAAGAAAAACAGCGCAGGGAGTTGTTTTAATTCGGATTTTTGGAATTCCTGAAATAGAGAAAGCGCATATAGTGGTTGAGGTGTTCAAGCAATATGCCGCGGACTTTGATAAGAGTTTTACAGTGATCGGGAGAAATAAGATACGGATAAAAAAGATGGATTGACTTTTATAATGATGCCGGTTCGGCCTTATGATCCATCGTCCATTCGTGGGCTTTTTCTTCATCATTCATCATTCATCATTCATCATTCATCATTCAAATCTTCTAATGTGGCCTTAAATTGTTCTTCCGTCATCTTTTCCCGGCAGCGGGCGATATTACGTTTCACGATATTGGCATTGGGGGAGCCGATTTTGGTAAAGATGGCAAAGGATTGAACAAGGAGTTTCAATGCGGTTTCACATTGGTTTTGGGCTAAATATAAAGTCCCCATCTGGCCCATCGATATGGCCATGCCGGCGATATCCCCGATTTTCTCAAAAATTTCCAATGACTGTTGATACTGCGTTAAGGCCGCATCATAGTCGCCTTTATCTTGATAAATGGCACCAATATTATGCAAACTCTGTGCTTTGCCTTTGATATCCCCGATTTTCTCAAAAATTTCCAATGACTGTTGATACTGCGTTAAGGCCGCATCATAGTCGCCTTTCTCTTCATAAATCCTGCCGATCTGGTGCAAACTTGACGATACGCCTTTGATATCCCCGATTTTCTTAAGAATTTCCAATGACTGTTGATACTGCGTTAAGGCCGCATCATAGTCGCCTTTATATTGATAAATAATGCCGATCTGGTGCAAACTTTCCGATACGCCTTTGATATCCCCGATTTTCTCAGCTATTTCCAATGACTGTTGATACTGCGTTAAGGCCGCATCATAGTCGCCTTTAACCTGATAGATCATTCCGATATTATGAAAACATATTGCAATGTCTTTGATATCCCCGATTTTCTCAAAAAATTCCTTTGCTTTTTGATAATTTGTTAAAGCCTCATCATAGTTGCCTTTCAAATAATGTAAGTTACCGATATTATGTAGACACTCCGATATCAATTTGCTATCCCCGATTTTCTCCTTAATTTCCAATGACTGTTGATACTGCGTTAAGGCCGCATCATAGTCGCCTTTATATTGATAAATAATGCCGATCTGGTGCAAACTCTGTGCTTTACCTTTGATATCCCCGATTTTTTCAAATATTTCCAATGATTGTTGATACTGCCTTAAGGCTGCCTCATAGTCGCCTTTAAATTGATAGATCATGCCTATCTGGTGCAAAGCGGCTGCCTCATTTATAAGATCATTATTTCCCTGGGCGATGTCAAATGCCTTTTGGTAGAAGGCAATGGATTTGTCATATTCCCCGAAATCTTGATATAAATCCCCGATCCGCCCATAAGTAATCAATTGATGCGCTTCATCTAACTTCTCAACATCCAACTCCCTCAACAATTCCATGGACCACTGCGGAAAACCGTGAAGCGTTAAATAATCCTCAAGAGCAAACGTAATCTCCGCCGCTGAATCCCACTCCCCGGCCTGCAAATAATGCCAGCGGGATTCAATATAATAATTGATATATTTTTCCCCTTTCTCATTCTGAATCCCTTCAAAATATTGGCCGGCCTGGCGATGATATTTATTTCTAACCCCTTCTTCCATGCCCGCCAGGACATACTGCGCCGTCAAGCGGTGCACATAATACAATTGCCCATCCTCCTCCTGGATGCTTTCCAACAAAGATAAATCCATCAGCCCCCGGTAATCTTCCCATGCCATTCCTATTCCCTGTGCGGTCACGGCTTGCTCCATTACCGGGTCCCGGTATATAGATAATACTTCCATGATTAAGCGCTGGGCCGGGGTTAAATAATCGATCAGCTTACCCAAAAACAACGGCGTAAAATCATCACCGGCACTCTTTGCTTCTATAATCCGTTTGCGCAGTCCGGGTATTAATGCGGCTAATTGTTCCCAATTGAAATTCCGTTTATTGAATTTAATATAAGCAATGCGGTCCAATAATTCCAATGCCCGCGGGTTCCCACCAATCTCCTGTTTCAACGTGTCTATGGATTTTCCATCCAACCGCTGCAATGCTTTTCCATGCCACAACATTTTACGGAACTCCACCACGCTGAACTCCGGGATGTCCCTGGTCAAATCCGGCCCCTCGAAACCCGGCAGCATATACCGCGTGGAAAAAAATAAGAAACTCTCTTTGTTCTTTAAATATTCCCGGAACGTCCAGGTAAATTCCTTTAACGTCTCTTTTCCCTTGCCAAAATCCCCCTGCGCCTCATCCTGGTTCTCCTCGAAATTATCAAAAATAACCATTACCTTTCCCGGCCCCAGGTAATTCTCTACATACCAACCCAACTTTTGAAGGGGTTCCGCATTGGCGGCATAAACTTCTTTGGCCCCGGCCACGCCTTTTTCCGCCGCTTTATTGGCAATGGCTTCCAGGATTTTTGCTTCCGAAGCATCGCCGCGGATAATGATAAAATCATAACCCTTTCGCAAAAGGTTGGCGGCAATACGGGTGGTAAGGGTGGATTTACCAATGCCGCCCGGACCTTTTAATACCACGGCCCCCTCTTTATTGGCAATGGTATGGAAAATTTCTCTTAATACCCGGCGCCTGCCGATGAACCCCCGTTCCAGGTATTTGGCGCCCTGGAAATGATGGCTTTGCGGACGCCCCGGCGCCTCGATGCGATAATCGGAAAAAGATGCCGCGGTCAGGTGCTTATCCTTTGTCAGTAATTGCGGGATTTCATATTCTTTGATGTAATTCCAATCCGAAATTTCTTTTATCCGGCGCTGCTCGCCGTTAAATATGGCTTCTTTTCCCAGGGCAAAGGCTTCCGTTATCGTCTTTTTTTGGCATAAAGCCGTAAAAAAAGCCGCGTTAAATTCGATGGCAGCCACATGACTGACGGCTTTATCCATACCGATAACGGTTGTAATACCGGCCTCGAATAAGGCCCGGGCCGCCGGCATTAAACCCGGTTCCGGCCGCGCCGAATGGCAGGAAGAAAGAATGACTATGCGCGGCGCCGGCGCCAGTTTTTGCAAAACTTCCGCCAATTGCAAACCCGTAACCTTTTCCAATTGACCCCGATGGTCCTCCAGGCATAGGAACCCTTCGCCATTATGGTTGATATTGCCGTGGGCCGTGATATGGAGGATATCATGTTTGCCGTCGGCCAGGCGCTCTTTGATTTCAGCCATTGTGCTTTTGACCGGGTCCGGCATATCCAGGTAAACATCCTCGCGGTCAAAGTGTTGAAAGGCATTTAAAAGGGTATCCTGTTCCTGTTCGTAAAAAATATCATCCGCGCCGTCTACGTCATCGGGACTGGCGGTAATGGAAAGGATTTTGATTTGCTTGCTTTTGGCCGGAGATACGATTGGCATCTGCTCTGTGTAAACCCGGCTAATTTCACGGGCGATCCCGGTTAATACTTTATTTACATTGGAGGGCTTTAAATCTTGAAGTGGTTGTTTGAGGTCGTGAGCAGCTTGAAGCTCCTTTAAACCATATTCTTCATAAAGGCAATCACGGATAAGAATCCAAAATAAGGTACATTCTTTCTTTTTAGCCGCATCCAGGATGGCCGGGAGTTCGACTTTGGTAATATACTCGGAAGCCAGGAACTGTTCACTCACCAATAAAACGGCAATTTTAGCCGCAGCCAATGCTTTTTTAATTTCTTCGTCCCATGGATCGCCGGGGCGTATATCTTTTCTGTCCACCCAGGTGATAATCTTACCTTTACTCACCAGGGGCTGAAGCATACTTTCCACGCGATGCAGCCATTTCTCATCTTTACGACTGTAACTAATAAATACCTTGTCGCGCACTAGCTCACGCTCACTCATAAGGTTCTCCTGTGTTCTTCCATGTTTAAGCAGTAATGGATTTGCTTGAAACCGCTAAGGGGCTATTATGATTAATTGGGATACAAAAGTCAAGCGGAAGGCTGAAGGCCCAGGAATTCTAATTTTATAAATTTCGGTTGACTTTTTCATTGCACTGGCTATGGAAGTATTTCCTATCCATGTGAGAGGTTGAAAAGATAACTATAAATGATAAATGATAAACGATAAAGTATAAATGGAAGCAGAGCCTGGTAGGCTGATTATTAGACGCCTTCGGCGAGAAAACCGGTTTTCGGTTTTTATCGTCTTTTCATTTTCGCCGAAGGCGTTAAGATATTGTCCGCAGGACACAAATTCCATTTATAATTTTTCATTTATCGTTTATGGTTCGCGTGGAAAAGCGGGACTGGGCTTGTCCGTATTATGGGGAGTCTATTTAATATTGTTGGAACCGGTAAAATTCGACATCGGTTAAGAAGGTAGTTTTACCAACCAATGGCCTTTTTTATCAGAGCCGATTCTCTCAACAAAATTCAGGGCTTTTAATTTTTTGATATTTAATCGTATTGTATTCCTGCCCTTTTTTAATTTTTCTGATAATTCATCATACGTTATATAGGGGTTTTCCTTTAAACAATTAAAAATTTGACCCTGAAATTGATTCAGATTTACAGGCTTATTTACAGGCTTATTTACAGGCGTATTTACAGGCGTATCGGTCTGCGAATATTTTTGTACGTCCCGTTCGAATGTAATGCTGAACCAGTTTTCATCTGCTTCTATTATAGGCTCTTTCAACCCGTATTCTTTCATGGCATCTTTCATCCTTAAAATCCCGGTTCCAACCTTTTCGACAAGGTCCATCCGTTCCATCATACTGAAAAGCAGCGGATTTCTCGGCATACTGCGTTTCCCAAGGTCTTCTTTTTTTAATCCCCCCACAAGTCCGCCCGGGTTAACAACTTCCACCCTGATTGTCAATCCTTTTGTGTTTTGCGGTTTTGTGGCTGGTAACCGGATGCAAAGAGAACGGATCAGTATTTATCCATTTTAAGAGAGAGGCCAGGTTTTTATCTCGTTTAATAATAAGAATGGTCAATTGTTCGGTTTTCTTTTTCTCTTCCTGGGATAATAAAGGTTAGAGTCACTGATGTCCAGGTTATCTTTTGATCCCGCTTTTAGTTTTATGGCAATGAGATATGGTTTTGGCAGCACGGGAAAGGGGATATCTTCAAGTGGTTTCGACATCATCGATGCTTAAATTTAGCCATCGATCCTGGAATTTAAGCGGCGATGCAGGAATTTTGCCATTGATCCTGGATTTTTGCCATCGTTGCTGGAATTTTGCCAACGATCTAAAATTTTAATGAAGTTTTGCTGGAATTTTGCCAGCGATTCAGGATTTTTGCCGGTGTTGCTGGAATTTTGAAGGCGATGGCTGATTTTTTCAAGAGTTTGGCTAAATTTTTACCTTATGTGGCAAATTTTTGCCCTCGAAGGCCGATTTTTTTAAAATCTTGTTTAAATTTTGCCATCGCTGGCTAATTTTTTAAATCGTTGGTTAAATTCAGCCTTCGAGGCTTCTTTTTTTGGCCGTGTCCTTCCGTGCAAAATTCATATTTTTTGCCGTAGGAATAGCCACAACAACGTAGGGGTTTGATTCATCAAACCCAAAAGATGAATGCCTGTGAAGGGCTTCTCATTTTTTTACGCCACACGTTGCAGTGCATTCACCAGGTCCCTACTGCTGAGCGGGTGGGGCAGTGGTTTACCGTCTTGTTGGTATAGATCGATCGTCTCTTCTATGATCTGACATAGATGATCGAAAACTTCCCGCTCGTCGCTGCCATGGCAACCCCCATAGAAAAGTTCAGGGCAACTGCCTATAAAGCACCGGTCTTCGTCGGACCACTCCACAATTTTTGTATATCTCGCTCCCGCGGTCATTTCTTTGCCTCCTCGATTGCAAATCGTACGGCTTTCTCTTGATAATGCTTTGCATCATCCCCTTCATTCCCCGAGATGGTAATCGGCTTGGTGACGTTCGGGTGAACAAAGTTCCGATGACTACCTTTACCACCTCTGTCAGTAAAACCTGCTTTCTTCAAATCTCGTATCAATTCATTGATCTTCCGTGGCATATTTAATCCTATAATTTACAAACATTTATCATGAATTCATTATGGTACAAACAGCGACTTTTGTCAACCTCGTTACATTAACTTTTTCCTGAGCACCTACCGTAGGGGCAGGCCCCCATGTCTGCCCGCAAAATGATGGCGATTACGCGCCAGGCAAAAAATCCATCGAATATCCGATTAAAGGAATAAGATAAGTATACGGGGAAAAATTTTGGCTACCATAAAAATTGCCACCAAGGCACGAAGGCACAAAGGTTCACCAAGGGTTTATTATTAAAAAATCCCCTCTATTCTTTACATCTACCGGGTATTCTGCTAAAATAGTTTCAAGTAGGATAAAAAAAATGATAACAAACAAAGAATATCTTGAGGAATTTGAAAAACAGGTTTTAATGGCTGAGCCCATCGACCTGGAAAGGAACCTGGGAATCTATGAAGCCCTTTGGCAAGAGGCGGTAGAACTGGGTATTTTCCCTTTAAAGGACCCATTCGACGGCGTAGAAGACGATATTCACCTGGCAAAAATGTTGAATCGACTGAACCCAGCGCCAGCCACATTCATTTAGATATGTTTAAAAAATTACTTATATCCTAAAAACACTCTCCTTCGAAGAAAAAGATTTGTTGAAAGATTTTAACCGGCTTTTAAACGAGATTTAGAGGGGGCGCTTACGCGCCGGGCAAAAATTTTCAAAGCCAAACCTCAGGCAAACGTACGTTGTTGCAAATAGAGTGGGAAAAAGGGATCGCTAAATACATATTTATCTTCTATTTTTTCTATAATCTCCAACTCTAGCAGGCGCTTCAAAGCCCGCTGGGTACTGGAGACCGAAGATAAACCGTGTTTTTGCGTATATTCTTTAGAATAAATGTTTTCTTGCTCCTGGATAAACGCATGCAATACGCTGCGCTGATAGACAGTCAATTGATTAAGTAAGGTGTAGTAATAATCGCCCTGGTTATCCAGTATTTGTATGACTGCTTTTTCTACTGATTTTTCATCGATTTCTCTTCCCTCCTCTTTTGCCAATTGCCAGATTTGTGACGCCAGGTATTGGTTGTAATAAGGTATATTATCCGTATAAGACAATACCTTTTCAAATATGCCCCGGCTAAAAGAGAAACCACCTTTCTTAAATTCATTCTCCATATGAGCGATCATCTCTTGAGCTGAGATTTTGTCAATTTTTTTGAGCTTCCCGATATTGTAAAAGGCTCTCCTTTTATCTGCAAACATATTGAGCATCAGGTGGGTTTTACTCCCCATAAAGATATAAGCGATCTCATTGTGAAACTGAAAGATAGAGCGGAATTGTTTTTCTATCATTTCGCCATCCAGGCGATTAATCTCCTGGAATTCATCGAATACAATCACCCATCTTTCATTTTTCCCTTTGAGTTTTTTAGGGAGATCGAGAACATCCAGGAGGGAATATTCCTTCGGAATTTTCGAATCATAGGAAAAAGAGAGAACGGGTTTTCCATCATCATCGAGGCCCATTGAGGGTATGATACCTCTTATATAGGATTTAAGACTTTTTATCGCTTTTTTCATTGAGAAGCCGCTACTTTCCATTACTTTAGAAGCGTACAGCCGGATAAAGCTTTCCAGGGAATATACCTGGAAAAGATCGAGATACACTGTTTTAACCTGACTTTCTTTTAAATCATTGAGGATTTGCATTACGAGCGATGTTTTGCCGAAGCGGCGCGGGGCATAGAGGATGATATTTATCCCATTTAACAGATCATCCTTAATTTGAGCGATTTCCTTTTCCCGGTCGATAAAATATCTATCTGCCACGACAGTCCCATATTTAAACGGATTCATTTTACTACTCCTATCGGAAATCATACCCTATTTTTCAAAAAATTACAAGTACTGCCCGGTTCCATTGGGCGCCCCGACTTTGTTGGCAAAAGGGAAAAGAATATCTCACGTCATTACGCAGATGTGCGTTACGCAGAAGTGCGTAATCATATTCCGATTATTCCTCAAATCCGTTTAATAGGGATTTCTCAAATTCCACCAAAGCCCTTTCAATGATTTTGCCTATTTTTTTTTAGCTGAAAATGGTATATAATATAGATCCGAATATTAGAGTAAATATGCCCTGGAGGCCAGGAGGCGAGAATGAGTAATATTAAAAAAGCTGTCGTAGTCGACGATGATAAGAAAATCGTCATCGTGGTAGGAGAAACTTTAGCCCGGTTGGGATACCAGGTTTACAGCGCGGAAGAAGGGAAAAAAGCCCTGGAATTGGTGCGAAAGGAGAAGCCCGATCTTTTCATCTGCGACCTGCTGCTGCCCGGCATCCACGGCATCGAACTGTGTAATACGATTAAAAATGACCCCACGCTGGAAAATGTAAAAATCATTGCCATGAGCGCGGTTTACAGGGAATCCAACTACAAACTGGCGCTGGATTGCAGGGCGGATGCTTTTATAGAAAAACCCTTCAATATCGATGACTTTGAAATCCTGGTGAAAAAAGTCAGCGAAGCTGAACCGACTTTGGAAATGTAACCTTCGATGAAGAAAAAAACAGGCGACGAAGCGACTTTAAATTCACAAGCGGAATCCCATACTTATGAACGGGAATATCAATTACTAAAAAACGCCCAGGAAATCGAAAAAAACGAAAATCTTTCCCCGGCTGAACTCAGGGATTTGTATATTGACCTAACCGGGGAATATAAAAAGTTACTCCGCACCACGGATAAAATTACCCGCATCGACGATAGTAACCAGGGTATCCTCCTTGAGGCTTACGATAAAATCGAAATGCAGAACAAAGAATTGGAACGGGCGCGGGAAGAGGCCGAAAGGGCAGCCAATGCCAAAAGCGAATTCCTGGCGCGAATGAGCCATGAAATCCGCACCCCGATGAACGCCATCCTGGGCATGACCGAACTCACCCTCTTAACCGACCTGGACGAAGAACAATTGGATTTCCTGGAAACGGTTAAAGAGGCCGGCCAAAGCCTCCTGCATGTGATCAACGATATCCTGGATTTCTCCAAAATCGAAGCCGGCCGGCTGGTCCTTGAACAGATCGATTTCGACCTGGAAGAAGTCATCCGTTCCACCGTTAAAATGCTCAGGGTTTCCGCTGAAGAAAAAGGCCTGGTCTTCGATTATAAAATACAAAAAAATGTTCCCCTGTTTTTAAAAGGGGATTTTGTACGATTGAAGCAGGTGTTAATCAACCTGGCAGCCAATGCCGTCAAATTCTCAGACCGGGGGGAGATAAAAATCGAAGTCCGGGAAGTAGAAATGGGCGACAATGCGCCGAAAATGGGGGAAAAGGTGATGTTGATGTTCTCTGTCCGGGATTTTGGCATCGGCATCCCCGAAGATCAACAAAAAGCTATCTTTGAAAGTTTCAACCAGGCGGACAGTTCCTTCACCCGGAAATACGGCGGCACCGGCCTGGGCCTGTCCATATGTAAGCAGTTGGTAGAATTGATGGGCGGCTCTATCCGGGCGGACAGCAAGAAGGGACAAGGGAGTACATTTACTTTCACGGCTGTTTTCGACCGCGGCGACCCGGATGCCGCGGTGGTGCAGATGGCCAAACCGATTCTATACCAACCGGAAGGGAAACCTTTAAAGATACTCCTGGCGGAAGACAACCTCATGAATGCCAAAATGGCCATCATTCTCCTGCAAAAATTAAACCATAAAGTCGTGCATGTGATGAACGGGGTCAAAGTGTTGGAGCGTTTAAAAAAAGAACCTTTCGATCTTATCCTGATGGATGTGGAAATGCCGGAAATGGACGGCTGCGAAGCTGCCCGCCGCATCCGGGGCGACAAATCCGGCGCTTTCGATCCCAATATCCCTATCTTCGCCATGACCGCCCATACGACGCTGCCCCACAGGGAAAAGGCCTTTCAACACTTGATGACCGACACTATTACGAAACCGGTGGACCTTTACAAATTTTCTCAGCTTATTTCAAAAGTCCGCGGCAAAGAATGCCAGCCGGCGCCTTCCCCGGCATCCGCATCCGCGTCTGCGCCCCCGTCTCCCGGGGAAAGTAAAAAAAGAAAAGAGAATGAAAAAAGTGAAAAAGAAGCCGTAACCCTGGACCAGGAGACTGCCCTCGGGAGACTTCGCGGCAACAAGGAGCAATACGGACGATTTTGCCGGATGTTCCTGGATGAAATCCCGGATATTGCGGCGAAACTGGATTGGGCTTTATCAAAAAAGGATTTCGAAGAATTAAGAAAGTACGCGCATTATTTAAGGGGTTCGGCTGCCATGATCGGGGCTGATCTGGTTACCCAATATGCGGCCCATTTGGAGAAAGTTTCCGGCGAAATTGGGAGTTTCCGGGAAGCCAGGCGCCTGTTGTATCAATTGAAAATAGAACTTTCAAAATTAAAAGAACCGCTCTTCAAAGTCATTTTATAGCATGCCGGCCATTGATTCCTGGTTGAATATGCGGTAAAATAGGACATGATTTAAAAAATATTCGGGAAAGAATAAAGAAAAATGAACGAAGAAAAAGAAACAAATCAGCACGAAGAAACGAAAAAACGGGGCGTCACGGTATTCAGGGAATACGTCGAATTGATCGCCGAAGTGGTTATCTTTGTTTTTTTCATCAATGCTTTTTTACTGCAAACCTATGTTATCCCTTCTTCCTCCATGGAAGACACCATGCTGGTGGGCGACCATTTGTTCGTGGACAAGGTGACCTATTCGCAATCTCTTGGGGCGCTGGACCGGTTGGTTTTGCCCCAGCAAGCAATTGAAAGAGGCATGATCGTGACCTTTAGCGGTCCCAGTGAAATCAATAAAGGTATGGAACCTAAAAACCTGGTAAAGCGGGTAATCGCGCTGCCGGGAGACACTATCCGGGTCGATAGGGACCTGGTGTATATTAACGGTAAGTCGATCCATGAGCCTTACCGGGTGTTTAAAGATAGGCCGCCGATGGGTGTATTCCCGCCGGATAATCCTTTCCTCTGGCACCCGGAGTTCCCTTCGCGGTTCAGGGATTCTTTAGTGGGTACTCCCAATGGCAAGGCGTTTAAGGTGCCTGATGGGTATTATTTTTGTATGGGGGACAACCGGAATCACAGTTTCGATTCGCGGTCCTGGGGGCCTGTTCCCGCGCAGTATATCATCGGCAAACCCTGGCGGGTGTACTGGTCATATGAATCCACCTCTTACGAGTACCTGACCACCGGTTTCATACATAAGGTAAAAGATTTCTTTAAAACCATAGCCAATTTCTTCACCAGGACCCGTTGGAACCGTACGTTTAAGAAATATTGAAAGCAGCATGCTGCTGCACCCGCTTTGCACGGCCCTGGGGTTTTCCGATGTATTGGACCTCATCTCAAAACATTATTGGGAGTCCCAGCATGGGACCCGCCGGAGGCAGTTAAATTATAATGGAATTTACAATAATAGATATAAAACTGCCTACGGATTTTACAGCGGAAGAGTTGAAGAAAAAAATCGCTAAGAAGCTGGGGATAAAAGAGTTTTCCTATACCATTGAAAAGCAGAGCCTGGACGCCCGGGAAAAAGGAAATATTTATTGGAATATCCGTGTGGGTATCTCCTCCGCTGCGCTTCCCGGCCCTGGAACTTTGCCCCGCGAAATATTTTCCATCCCCTATAAAAAACGAGATAAAAGAGTCGTGGTGGTGGGCAGTGGGCCGGCCGGGTTCTTTGCCGCGTATACCCTGCTGGCGGCGGGTTTCGGGGTTACACTGTTGGAGCAGGGCCCGGATGTGGATACGCGGGTAAAAGATATCGCCGCTTTCGAGAGGACCGGGGAACTGGTTGAAAACAGCAATTATGCGTTTGGGGAAGGGGGGGCCGGCACTTTTTCCGACGGCAAACTTACTTCCCGCACAAAATCCATTTCCAGGGAACGCGCGTTTATTTTCGATACCTATATCAAAGCCGGCGCACCGGGAGAGATCGCTTACCTGGCCCATCCCCACCTGGGCAGCGATAACTTGCGAAAAATCGTTAAACGCCTGCGCCTGGATTTCATGGAAAAAGGCGGGCAGTTTTTATTCGACGTCAAAGTGGGAAATATCGACCTGGCCAACGGGAAAATGCGGGCCGTCGAAACTCCCAGCGGTAAAATCGGGGCGCATTATTTTATTTTTGCCCCTGGACATTCTTCTTATGAAACCTACCGGATGCTGGTCCGCAAAGGTGTGCCTTTCCGGGTGAAGCCTTTTGCCGTCGGCTGCCGCGTGGAGCATGCGCAGGAGTTGATCAACATTGCCCAATGGGGTCAAGCTTCGCTGCCGGGGATTAAGGCCGCGGAGTACCGGCTTACTTTTCAAAAGCCGAACCTGCTGCCGGTATACTCGTTTTGCATGTGTCCGGGTGGGAAAGTGGTTCCCGCTGCTGCTTATAAACACACGAATATTGTCAACGGCATGAGTTATTATGCGCGGAATTCTTCTTTTGCCAATGCGGCCATTGTGGCGGGAATCAACATTAATGAGCTGTTAAACAAGGAGTTGGAACCACTGGAAGCGCTGGAATGGCTGCAGCGGTTGGAGGAAACGTTTTTCGAGTTTTCCAATAGTTATGCGGCGCCGGCCTGTAAAATCAGTGATTTTCTTTCGGGGAAAGTTTCGGCTGCCTTTTCCAAATCCACTTATCCCTTTGCCCTGGCGCCGGCGGATTTTAAAGAACTCTTGCCTGGGAAAGTAATTGTATCTTTAAAAGAGGGGATGAAAGATTTTTGCCGGAAGCTCCGGGGGTTTGAGGAGGGGGTTATGTTGGGGCTTGAGAGTAAGACATCGTCGCCGGTCCGGGCGGTGCGTGAGAAAAGCGGTCGCTCCGGGGCGGTGGAGAATCTTTATATCGCCGGTGAAGGCAGCGGGTATGCGGGTGGGATTGTCAGTTCCGCCGCCGACGGCATCAAAGCGGCAATGGATATTATGGCGCTCCCGGTTTGATAGCTGCAATAAAAATAGCCGCGAAGAACGCGAAGGACCGCGAAGGGGAAAAATAAATCCGAAATTCGAATATCGAAACTCGAAACAAATTCGAATGACCAAAAAACAAATGACCGAAACGAAAAACAATCCCCCACGCAGTGGGCGCAGTATGGTAGGGAACTGGCACTGCCTGTTCCCCATCGATTGGTGCTGGAATGGAGCCTGATGACGCTAATAAATTATTCCTCCCGTAATGGTTCTACAAACGGGCCCCCCAGCATGGGGGGGGGGGCTTTTACAAAGACCTCTTTGCCTGAAAAGACAATGGCCAGCTTTTTAATATTTTTAATTCCTCTTTCCACCAGTTCGGTTTCGTATTGCTTTGCTTCGATCTGGGCCAGGGCAGCTTTAATCGCGTTTTCTACCGTTTCATTCTCATCTTTATCTACCGATTTGAATTCGATTACATAGCCCGTTTGGGCGGAATCTTTGGGAATAATCATAATATCATATCTGCCGTAACCGGATTCGCGGTTGGATTTTACTTCGTGGGTGTTGGATATCCAGATCAGCAGACCGGCTACCAGGGCATGATAGACTTTCTCCGGCTCATTGCCGAAATCGTGATAACTAAACACAGCCAACACAACCATTTTCAACATTTTTTCGAAAAGTTTGATATCGCCGGCGATCAATGCTTTGAGCATGACCTCCAGTTTCTCGTTTTCGATCTTAGTGGAAAAATAGCGATCGATTATCCTGGTGTACGTTGCCTTTACTTCTTCATTGGGAATCGAGAGGGTATAAAAAAACTTCCCTGAGGCCGGGTCCCTTCTTTTGCCGGTCTGTTTGAGGTATCCGCCCATTAATAGGAAACTCCATAAAGATTCTTCATCGGCGGCGATATATTTAAGAACGATATTCTCATCGATGGGTTTTTCGATGGACTCGCCGCGGATGAGCTGTTCCAATTCTTCTTTAAGTTCGGATCCCTGCCTGGTGAGCAAGGTTTCTATAATCTCGTTACTGGAAGTATTGATCCAGTAAGGCAGCAATTCTTTCTCAGCGCTGTTCAGGAAATTGATAATAGACCAGGGATTATAAATGACCTTGCCGCCGAACCGGTAACCGTTATACCACAACTGCACCTGGTCAAGCATATCCGAAACCTGGAAATTTGCCAATATGGCTTTTACCTCTTCTTCAGTGAGCCCAAACCAGTCGTTAAATTTTGACGACAGCAGCGTATAAATGCCGGGGTTGTTAAAACCGGGAAAAATCGATTCTTTGGCAATAGGCATAATCCCTGTTACAACACCTTTTTCCAGGTATTGGTCGACGTCTTTCAGCCCCCCCCCCAGGAAGTTGCGTATAAAATTAATAATTTCGTCATAATACCCGTAATGATAACCGGCATGCACCGGGGCGTCGTATTCATCGATCAAAATAACCGCCTGTTTATTATAAAAACGGCTTAAGAAGATCAGCAGTTTCTCCAGGCTGTTTGCATAGTCGCTTTTATTTCCCGTTAGCTCGATGATCTTCCGGAAATAATCCCGCTCATGCGGCAGCAGTTTTTGGCTTTCAAGTAGGTAGTAATGGCGGGCATACTCGGCCTGGATAAGTTTTTTTATATTATCCAGGCAAGATTCCCAGTCCGTATCCTTTATGTCTTTGAAGGATAAAAAAATAACCGGGTGTTTGCCCATTTTATCGAGGTATTCCTGGCCAGCCTCACAGATTGCCAGTGAAGCAAATAAATCCTTATAGTTATTATTACCGTGGGGTTCCGTTCCACCGCCCGAAGGGACGGGAGGTTGTTCCGAACCTGGGACCCATTTGGCGGGGCAGCAATCGTAAAAGTATTTCAGCATGGAAATGTTGAGCGTCTTCCCGAAACGCCGGGGCCGCGGAATAAGTAATATGGTATCACTGCTGGCGATGACTTCTTTAATAAACAGGGTTTTATCTACGTAATAGTAATTGCCCGTCACCATTTTTTTGAAATCCGATACCCCAATGGGCAATTTTTTCATTTTCATCTGCTTTCACCTGGGGCTATTATAGCATAGTGAAAAATCATTGGCAAATCACTGGAAACGGATAGCCTTAAATTAGGGGAAATTCACGTGATAGGCAAGGAAGACTTTATACGAAAATTCGGGGCAAAGGTTTCGCTAAATGTCCTTGATTGTTAATAAAAAAGATTATTAAGGTAACGCAAGTGCTTTTCAAGGCAAAAATGAGACTATTAAGGCAACAAAATGCCTCGTAAGGCATATGCGACCTTCCCACGGCATGCGCGAGCTCGATAAGGTCATTTACGGCCTTATTAAGGCAATTGCGACCTTTCTAGTCTATTTTAAACCTTTCTAAGGCTATTTAATTGCCTATCTGGATATTTATGTCCCTCCCACGACCAAACAACCACTTGTTTGTATCTGCGCGACCTTACCACGACCTATGCAATCCTTATTTTTATCATTGCGACCTTACCAGTCAATGCGGAACCTTTCCATGTATATTTCCCCGCTGCTTTTCCCTGGTGAACCGGTTTATTATCGATTGTCGACTTTTTATCCGTGTTATTCTTGTGTTTTTAAAAAGACCTCTTTGCCGGGAATGGCAATGGCCCGTAAATTCGCGTTAATTCGTGGAAATTCGTGGGCCTGAATCTTTTCCTATTCGATCTCAAATCCTTCGATGCTCGGTCCTTTTTTTGTCGGCGAAGTGCATGGGTGAGAATTTTTGAAAATAAAATTTTCTTGACTTCTTGCGGAACTTCTGATATTAATTATTTAAGGATAAATAATAAAGTAATATCTTGTTTCGATTTTGAGGTGCATTTATGGAAGCGATAAGACAAGTTGTTCGTATCCCAGGAGATCATGAGTTAAAGATAAAAGTCCCCGATTACCTGGAAGAGGATGATCTGATAGAAATCATTCTCTTGGTGAAAAAACGGAAGCAGGATTTTACAGAGAAGATAAATCAAATGAAACGAGCCGCATTGGACCCAATGTTTTTGAATGATATTCGAGAGATAGAGCGGGATTTTGAAAGTCCGGACCTGGAAGAGTGGGAATAGGAATGGCTCAATTTAAATGGTCAATATTTCTTGCCAATTTGGATCCAACCATTGGCTCTGAGCAGGGGAAAACGAGACCGGTTTTGGTTATCAGCGAAGAAGAGATAAATATTCTTATATCCTGCGTAAATGTTCTTCCAATAACATCAATGAAAAAGGATAGAAATATCTACCCGAATGAGGTTTTTATATCTTCGGTGGTGTCGGGACTTCAAAAGGATTCGATTGTTTTATGCCATCAGATTCGCACTATAGATAAGAAGAGGTTTATCCGGAAGCTTGGTGAAATCACGGATGAAGAAATAAAAGAAGAAATAAATAGTGCTATGTGTTTCCAATTAGGAATTGGCTAGCCAATCCAGGTTTTCGAGCTTCGGACTTATTTTTTTAATTTAATCGATATTAAATCCTTCGATGCCCAGTTCTTTTTTTTCTGCCGGGGTGAGTTTCGGGTATGTGCTATTTATAATCGCGTGATTTCATCCGTAGATAAACCGGAAATCGCCGCAATCAAATCATCATCAAATCCCTTTTCCTTTAATCGTTTCGCAATTTCCAGGGCTTTATTCTTTTCGCCTTCATTCCAGGCGACTTCATAAATTCCTTGTTCGAATCGTTCTACTTCTTCCCAGAATGTTTTTTCGTTTTGGATATAGCTGAAATCATCGTCGGTTAACGTATCCTTAGAAAGCCTTTTCATCATTTCGCAAAAGATTTCGTCGTCCAGGTATTCCTGGGAATCTTTTTTTTTATTGTCGGTGTTTTTGGTTTTTTCGGCAAATTCAAACCATTTCACGTATTTTGCATTGTTTTTATTTTTAACCGTGTTCTTTTGCAGCATAAAGATCAAGCGGTTTTTCGCCAGGAACTGGAGTTCTTTCGTTTGATTATCCAGTACTTCCAGGAGCCTGGCCCGTTCTTTCAATAATTCGACAATTTCCGGTTTATGCCACAGTTTTTTGTTCTTGACAAATTCCACCACGATTTCCGGGGACATGGAGTAAGCCACAAAATCATCCTTTAAGTCCAGGGAATCATCCGCCATCCACACCAGGGTTAATACCGGGAGTAGGGCGCGGTAGTCTTCTACTTTTTTATTTTTTTCATAGGAGTAGTCGTATAGAACGCGTTTAGAGGGTAACTTTTCCAATTGTAGGCCGGTATTGAGGGCATGATAAAGGTAAAACCTCTGGCTGATATCGCGTTTATACCACTGCTGCATATCCAGGATCACAAAGGAGTTATCGATCTTACAGCGGAAATCGAATTCCACCAGGGAAGCGTTGTCGGTTACCCGGAGTTTGCCTTTCAGCATTTCGAGTTCGTTAACTTCGGTTTCCAGGAAGTCCTCCAGGAACCTCTTTGCTATTCGTTCATTAGAGAAGACCTTATTAAAATACTTATCATAATTCAAGGGCGCCAAAAACATGTTTACTCCCTAATATGATCAATTATATTCCTCTTTGCTTTTCCATCACTTACTGGATGCCTTCCTGGGTAAGTAGATTCATTACTTGTTGGTACGCTTCTTCACCTTCATGGGTACGATACCCGGTGGAATCGTAGATGACAAAATGCGGGATGGAACGTAACCCGTACTGGCGCGCCACCGGCGAATTCCAATCGATCCCCTGCACTTCCTTCCGGTTGATGTTAATCTTTACGACGACGATGTCTTTCCTCAGCGAATCCAATTTCACCAGCGCCGGGGATATTTTCCTGCACGGGGGACAATACTCGCTGTAAAAATCAAATATGGTGGTTTTACCGGGCTGCAAGAGTTTTTCGATATCGATTTCCTCTCCCGGTACATGGGCTTGCGCGAGTTTTTCAGGGTCTTCTTTATCGACCCACGCATAAGGGTCATCCGGTTTAAGAGGTTCTTCTTTGCCGGCGGGTGCGGTTTCATTTTCCGTACCGGCGTCGGTAATCGATCCTGTTTCCCCTGTATCCTGGGCAGGGGATGTCGCCGCGGGGACGCCCCCGGCGTCACGGCCACTTTGAGATGGGACGGCTTTGGCGTTCCTGGAGACGGAAGGCGGAGGTTTCACCGTATCCGGGTTCACATTATTTGTTCCTGTTTCCTTGAAAAACATAAGATACCCCACCACTACCAATCCAACGACAATAACGGCCAGCAATAGAAATGTCACATGCCGGGCCTTTCTCTGTTGGGGCTTTTGTTGGAACTCGAGGGGATCGATGCCGTGCTTTAATACTTTACGGCAATGGGGGCACCGGTAATTGGCGTCCGGTACAAATTGATTACAATTGGGACAAATCATGGTAACCTCCTTTGTTTCTTAGTTTATAATCGGATCTCAGCGCGCATTACAACTATTTTCAGGTAATACCTGGCCATCAGAAACGCCTGGTATACAAGGAAAAGTAAAAAGGCATAGGGTAGATTCTCCTGTAACTCCATGGTAAAAAAGAAAACCAGGTAAATAAGCGCCAGCGATATGCCATAGAGTAAAAAAAGAAATAGAATGGCCAGCTTATTGGAAAAGACAAATATGATCCCTTGTTTAAAGGAATAAAAGCAGCCCCTGTCTTCCCTTAATTTGATGATTCGCGAAAAATCGTATATGGCGGTGGAAAAGGTTAAAAACAACGCGGTGACCGCCGCCCAGATCCAGAAGAAAACCTGGATGATGGTTTCATTGGAGTAAAGGGACCTGGCCGCGAAAAATACCAGCAGCAAAACCCCGGGGACAATTAAGGCCGCGATAAGATTGATCAGGTTAACCAGGGAAACTTTAAACATGTCGGCAAAATTCTGGGTGGAATTGGCGATGAGGTTGGTAAAACTGGTCTTCTCATCTTCCACCAGCACGGCGTATACCCCGCCGGAAACGTAAATGGAAACGATGACAAACGCAATGGTATACACCAGGGCCAATGAAAAAACCAGGGGCAAACTACCCCGGTAATGGCCGAGTATATCCGCCAGGAGGGTAAATGTACCCAGGTTGGGTTTGGCCCCGGCGTTCTCCCCGAAAGGGATCAAGGTTCGACCGGCCGGGATGGAAAACACCCGGTAATATCCATAGTAAATGAAAACGGTAAATAAAAAATTGAAGAACCAGGCATATACTGCCGGCCGTATGCCTTTAAAACCAAACCCGCGAAAATAAGCGATGATTCCGTGCATGTTTTGACTCCTTAAAGTACTAAAAATCCCATTAAATTCTGGAAGAAAAAGCCGAACTTCAGCGATAATCGCCGGATAAAAGATTTATCGGCTTCCAGCATCCGGGAATTATCGAGGAAATTGTAGTCGAGGGGCACCTTGTAATCGGGGTCCACCGCGGCATAGCGGATGGGGGACTGATCCTCGAAAACGATGCGATTCCATTTGCTTTTCTCTTTCCAGGTGGATTTGATCTCTTTGCCGTTTTGCAATTTGATCAGCAAGTCCACGGGGAAATACCCCTCTTTACGCAAAAATACAACTTCATTGCGATAGGTTTCCTTGTTACCGGCGGAATCGATCTTAACGGATTCGACGGAATAAACTTCATTGTCTACTTTTTCATCGCCGTTGATATAATGGTCGAAAGCCCAGGAAAAATCTTCATTCATGAAGGTGTTGAAGGTTTCGATAAAATCGGCGGTGGTGGGATGTTTGAATTTGAATTTTTCCGCGTAGTATTTAAAAAAGTTGTACATTTTTTCTTTGCCCACCAGGTTTTTGAGGCTTCTTAAAAAAATGGCGGCTTTGGCATAGACATTGGCGCCGTACTGGGCGCTGTTGAGAAATTGCCATGAGTACTGGTTGACATTGTCGCCCGGCAGCAGCGCCGCATAGCGCACGCGTTCCGTTTCCCAGTTTTCGATATCGATGAAAGGCGAATCGAGGCACGACGCCGAATCTTTGAAATATTCATCCAGTATCTCCAACTCGAAAAATGAGGTAACGCCCTCATCGAGCCAGGCCTCCCTGGACTCATCGCTGCCCACGATGCCGTACCAGTACTGGTGGGTAAATTCATGGACGGTTACTATTTCGGAAAACTTAAAGGCTTCCGGCAACATGCGAAGGTATCCGGCCGTGATCAGGGTGGGATACTCCATGCCCCCGGAGCGCAAACCTTTAAAAGGCGGGTCTACCACGGTTATTTTCCGGTACGGGTAAGGAAAGATGCAGCGGTCGAAAAAATATAACGCGTACTTAAGGGAATGGAGATACCTATCGATGGCTTTTTCGTGCCCGGACGCCAGCAGCAGCTCGATGAGGATTTCTTGTTTGCCGTCTTTCAGGGTAAATTTTTCCTCGATCCTTTTAAACCCGGGGTAAGCGGTCCAGGCGAAATCGTGGATATTTTTCTCTTCATAGGTATAGGTCACGGCGCCGTCCACGTGTTTGTCGGTTTTCACCAGGTTGCCGGTGGCGCCGACGATGTATTTTCCCGGTAGGGTGATGTTGACAATGTACTCTCCGTAATCGGCAAAAAACTCGGCGTTCCGGTGAAACTGGTGACAGTTCCAGGTCCCGTCCGCCTGCAATACGCCGATCTTGGGAAACCACTGGGCAATAAAAAAATAGTCGTCCGCCTGGCCGGTGCGGTGAAAAATCTGGGGCAGCATTAACACGAATTGGATTTTTAGGGTGACGGAACTCCCTGGCTGCACGGGTTCCGGCAGCGGGATTTCCATGACGGTACTGTCGTTCTCATTGCCGTCGTCCGGGGAGAGGTAACGGATCTTGTGGGTCAACACCTCGGTGCGCATGCCGCCGATGAGATCGATTTCATTGATCTTTATTTCACCGAATCTTATGCGGCTCAGTTCTTTTTTCGACTTTTTGGTATACCGGCCCTCCTTCATAAAGGTGGTTTTTTCGCCGCGGAAGGCGTTATAATAGAGATGAAACCTGAGGTGATCCATGGGGACGGCGGAAGTATTGACCCAGGTGAGCACTTCGGTCCCGGAGAGTTTACGGACTTCCGGTTTCAATTGGGCGTCGATGATGTATTTTACCACCGGGCCTTCGTAGGCCTTAATTTCAGCCTTAATTTCGGCCTTCATTTCCGTCTCTGTTGTTTGCTCCTGCCCGTTATCCCGGAGCGGCGCAGCAGCGGCGATTATCATAAAAAACACGATAGCGATTATTTTAAACCTCATTTCCTCACCTTCCTCTTTTCTTCATTTCCGCTCTTCCTCGCTTCCTCGCTTCCGCGCTTCCCCGCTTCCTTTATCTTCTTCTCCCATTTCCAGGCGGTTTCGATAATATAATGGAGGTCATTGAACCGGGGTATCCAGCCCAATTCGGTCCGGATGAGCCGGGAATCGGCCACCAGTTCCGGGGCGTCGCCCGGTCGCCGGTCGCAGGGGACGGCGCGAAAATCGACGCCCGTCACTTTCCTGGCCGCGGCGACGACTTCGGCGACGGAGCGGCCGACGCCGTAGCCACAGTTGAAGACCCGGCTTTTTTTTTCGTTTTTCAAATAGTCCAGGGCCAGGAGGTGGGCGGCGGAAAGGTCGTCGATGTGGATATAATCCCTGACCGCGGTGCCGTCCGGGGTAGGGTAATCGCGGCCGAAGATTTTTAATTCAGGGTAGTCCCCCAGCGCGGTGCGCAGCGCCAGGGTCATCAGGTGCGTGGGTTTCCGGTAGTTTTGGCCGAGCCGCGCTTCGCCATCGGCGCCGGCGACATTGAAATAGCGCAGGGCAATATAATGAAAACCGGGATATGCGACCGAAACATCCTGCAACAACATCTCGGTCACTACTTTGGATTTCCCGTAGGGATTGATGGGAATCATGGGGGCGGTCTCGGGTACGGGAACTTTTTCGGGTATGCCGTAAACCGCGGCGGTGGAGGAAAACACGAATTCCCGGATGTCGTTTTCAATGCACGTTTTTACCAGGCGGAAAGCGTTCAGGGAATTGTTTTCATAGTATTCCAGGGGGTGGCTGACGGATTCTTCCACCACGATGGAGGCGGCGAAATGGATGACCCCCCGGATATTGTATTCCCGAATGGTGCGGGCCACCAGGGGGCCATCGTTGATATTTCCCAGGACAAAATCGCCGTACAGGACATTGTCCCGGCAGCCGGTGGACAGGTTATCCAGCACCACGGGGTTGAAACCTTTACCGTAAAGGTCCCTCGCCACGTGGCTGCCGATATAACCCGCGCCACCGGTTACCAATATGTTTTCTCTTGCCATTTAGATGGAATTCTCAGTGGCTTTGACTTTTAACCTGGATAAGTATTCGGTGATTTTGATGTCCTTGGGGCAGGCTTCCATGCAATTGAATATGGTATGACAGCGCCAGATACCGTTCTTGTCGTTGATGATATCGACCCGTTCATCGGTCCCGTCATCCCTGGAATCGAAGATATAACGGTACGCTTTTAACATGGCGGCGGGGCCCAGGTAGTTCTCATTGCCCCATAGACTGGGACAGGCGGAGGTGCAAGCGCCGCAAAGGATGCAGTTGATGACTTCCACGATTTGTTCAAACTCTTTGGGGCTCTGGTAGAACTCTTTATCCGGTATGGGTTTATCCAGCATCAAGTAGGGTTTTATCCGTTCCAGTTTGGCAAAGAAATCATCCAGGTCCACCACCAGGTCTTTGATGATCTTGAAACCCGGCAGGGGTTCGATTTTAAATTTGTTGCCCTTGAACTGGTGCATGGGGGTTTCGCAGGCCAGCACGTTGCGGCCGTTCACCTTCATGGCGCAGGAGCCGCAGATGGCGCTCCGGCAGGACCGCCGGTAAGACACCGTACCGTCGATATTCCAGTGGATCGTGTTCAACACGTCCAGTATGGTGGAGTCGTCTTCCACTTCCGGCTCATATAATTTCCAGTAGGGTTTGGGGTCGGTTTCCGGGTTGTATCTTAAGATTTTAACTTTAATTTTTACTTTAGCCATGGTTCATCTCCTTAGTTTTCCCGTTCATTTTAATATTTCCTTTCCTGCGGCGGGAATCTATCCATGAAAATCACTACATCTTTCGAGTGATCCAGTTTGACGCCCTCGTCGGTTTTCCAGGCCAGGGTATGCTTGAGCCAGTTCTTATCGTCACGGGTAGGATAATCGTTGCGGAAATGGGCGCCGCGGGATTCTTTCCGGGCGAGGGCCCCTTCCGCGATGGTCTCGGAAAAACTTAAAAGGTTGCCCAATTCGAAGGCTTCCTGTAAATCCAGGTTATAGGAGGGCCCTTTATCGTCGATGGTAACCTCTTTGAAACGAACTTGCAGTTCCTTGACAACCTTTTTCAATTTCAGCAGTTCCTCTTCGCAGCGGAAAACGCCGGCGTATTTGCTCATGCCGGCCTGCAGTTCTTCGCGGATAACCGAGTAGCGTTCTTTGCCTTTGCCTTCCATCAGGGCGGAGATTTTAGCCTGGGCCCTGTCCAGCGGGTTGGCCGGGAGGTTTTCATAACCGTTGGCTTTGACGAATTCGGACATATAAATACCGCCGATCCGTCCGAAGGTAACGGCGTCTTGCAGGGAGTTGGTGCCCAGGCGGTTGGCGCCGTGAAGCGAATGACAGGCCGCCTCGCCGGCGGAATAAAGCCCTTTCACCACCGTACCTTTGGCGTCCTTGATGACTTCGGTGTGAATATTGGCCGGGATACCGCCCATGGAATAATGGGCCGTGGGCTGGATGGGAACGGCCTGGGTCAGGGCGTCTACATTCAAATAGTTGAGCGCCAGTAAATAGACCTGGGGCAGACGTTCCATGATGCGTTCCTTGCCGATATGGCGCAGGTCCAGGTAAACATAATCCTTGCCGTCGATGCCCCTGCCCTCGTTGATTTCCGTCTGTTCGGAGCGGGAAACCAGGTCGCGGGGGGCCAGTTCCATCTTGGTGGGGGCGTAGTTCTTCATGAACCGATCGCCCTGGTTGTTGGTAATATAGGCGCCTTCGCCCCGGGCGGCTTCGGAAAGCAGGATGCCGTGTTTATACAACCCGGTGGGGTGGAATTGGACAAATTCCATATCTTCCAGCGGCAGGCCGCATTCAAGGATCAGACCCAACGCATCGCCGGTATTGGCGTGGGCGTTGGAGGTGATTTTGAAGGCCCGTCCGTAACCGCCCGTGGCCAGCATGACCACTTTGGCATGGAAAATATGCAAGCCGCCGTTACGGACATCCCAGGCCACTACGCCCCGGGAAATGTCGTTCTCGATCAACAGGGAGAACACCTGGAATTCGCTGTAGAATTGGACGTTGTGTTTCACGCATTGTTCGTACAGGGTGTGCAGGAGTACATGTCCCGTCACATCGGCGGAGAAGCACGCCCTGGGGGCGCTGTGGCCGCCGAAGGGCCGTTGATTGATGCGGCCGTCCTCGGTCCTGGAAAAGGGTACGCCCATATGTTCCAGTTCGTAAACGGTTTTAATGGCTTCATTGACGAAAAGTTCGATGACATCCTGGTCGGCCAGGTAATCGCTGCCTTTGACCGAATCGAACATATGGAGCTCCGGCGAGTCTTCCGCCGTATTGGCCAGCGCGGCGGCGATGCCGCCCTGGGCGGCGCCGGAATGGGACCGGGTCGGGTAAACCTTGCTCAATACGGCCACCTGGTGTCCGTTTTTGGCGATCTCCAGCGCGGCCCTCATCCCGGCCAGGCCGGCGCCTACCACTACTGCATCGATTTTATGATATTTTTTTGCTTCATCTACTTTCATGATTTCATTCCTCCACTGTTACTCAAAATTTCGTTAAATCCAGGCTTGAGATTTTAATGATGGTCATTACGCCGACAAAAAGCAGGGATATGCCCACCAATAAAATCAAGCTGAAGATAACGATTCTCCAGGACCGCCCGTGAATATAATCCTCGGTTACCATCCAGATGCCGTTAAGGCCGTGATAAAGTGCGCATACCAGGAATATGAACTGGAATAGGTTAAACCAGGGAGACTGCATTTTGGCAACCACTTCTTTCCAGGGGGGAGTAACTCCCTTGCTGAGAAAATGGTAGGTCACAAAGTGGATGATTAAGATAACGAAAAGCACGACTGCCGAAATTCGCTGCAGCAGCCAGGGAACAGCGCCCGTTTTTGAAGTTTCTTTAAAGTTTTTATTCATCGTTTCCTCCTGAATTCCCCGGGCTTTAGCTTCCCCAATTGATATGGGAGAGCAGCAGCCATGCCCCGATTGCCCACAGGATCGCTGCGATCGCAACCAGTATGAAAAACATTTTCTTATGGAATAGCGAGCCCATGAAGAAATCTACAATCACAATCCTGGCGCCGTTGAAGGCGTGGTACATGATGACGCCCCATAATCCTACTTCGAGGATTTTAAACAGCGGCGAAGCCAGGAAAGTCATTACGCTGTCGAATTTGCCCGGTCCAAGGGTCAGGGTATTGATGACCCAGATGTGCAGGCAGAGGTAAAAAATCAATGCCAGCCCGGACAACCTGTGCAATATCCATGCCCAGGAACCGATAAACCTGTAATAATTTGGATCGAAAACTTTAGTTCTTTTATACAATCTGGTCCTCCTTTAAGTGAACGTTTTTTAAACTCATTTTGGTCTCATTGTTTTAAATGGTTTTTAGTCTCTATTTTAATATTTTACTTTGATTTCTGCAATATGAAGTTGACTTTTTTTTCAAAAAATTTTATTTTATAGGCATGCAAAAAGAAAAACAATTATTCCCGGATATTGATGATCCCCAGGAATTGGCCGCGGACCTGGTTATCAGTAAGAATCGTTGGCTCACCCGGAGCCGGGCGTTATACACCCTGTTTATTTTTATTTTTTTTATTGCCTATGCCTATTTTTCCGGCGCGGTGGATGTCAATCTCAGGGAAATCCTGTTGACCGTCATGTTGTCTTTGTTGGGCAATCTTCTCTTTATTCTTGTCCTTAAGAGGAATATAAAATTTTCCCCGACGGAGGTCAACCGCGTGGCCCTTTCCTCGTTGGCAATGTTGCAATTGGATTTCGACCTTGTGGTATTGGCGCTGTTGATCTTTTTTTCCGGTGGGTTTGAGAGTCCGCTGCTGGTCTTTTTTGTTTTTTATATTGTGATGACCACCTTTTTAGTGGAGCATAAAAAGGCTTTAAAAAACACCCTGGCGGCGATTGCGCTGGTGGCGGGCATTTTTTTGACCCACGCGGGGTGGCGGGTTTCGTCAAAGGAAATCACTGCCCTGGTGGGATTTGGTTTTATTTTGTTATTCACGTACCTGGTTTCGGCTTACCTGTCGCAGAGTCTCAGGGAGAATGAAGGGAAGCTCCGGGAGTTATTGGAAAAATTCAGGGCGCAGTCGGTTACGGATGGCTTGACCGGGTTGTATAACCAGACCCATTTTTTTTTGCTTTTCAATTTGCAGTTAGAGAGGGCCAGGCGGTATCGGGCGGCTCTGTCGCTTATTATTTTCGATGTGGATTATTTTAAAAATTACAATGATTCCAATGGGCACATTGCCGGTTCCGCCGCGTTGAAAAAGGTGGGGCAATTGACGCAAAAAGCGTTCCGGACCAGCGATATCCTGGCCAAATACGGTGGGGATGAGTTTGTGATTATCCTGCCCAATTCCGATAAAATCGGCGCTTTCCTGGGGGCGGAGCGGCTCAGGGAAACGGTGGAACATACTTCTTTTGAAGGCGGTGAAAGTCAACCCCTGGGCAAGGTCACTCTTTCGTTGGGCATCGCCAGTTACCCCGAGCATGGGGCAACAACGCGGGAGATCCTGGACAGAGCCGATAAAGCCATGTATGTCGCCAAGGAAAGCGGCAGGAATAAGACGGTTATTTACAGCCCGGACCTGGAAGAATTTTCCGTGGATTAGGGATCAGGGGTTAGCCTTCATCCCTCATTAATAATTAACCATTAACAATTGACAATTGACAATTATCCATCAATTCTTCTAATACTTCCCTTCTTCTTCCGTACCCCGTCTCTTCCACAATTGCCTTTACGGCCTGGAAGTGTTCCTCCGCCTCTGCTTTCTTTCCTTCCGTCCGGTACAGGCGTCCGGCTTCCAGGTGATAATCGCACAGGTGGAGTTTCATGCTGCCCAGTTCCGCGATGTCGCGGGCTTCGTTAAGGTCATCCAGTGCCTTTGCATAGTTCTTCATATGGCGGTAACCTTCGGCGCGTTTTATAAGTGCAAGAGCTAAGAAATCTTGATCACCGGATTTACGCAGTCCCTCCACAGCCTGTTCCAGGTAGGTCATAGCCCGAGAAACGCACGAAAGCTGGTCGCTTTGAGTGGGTTCATCCGGCGTTTTTTCTAAAGCCCACATCATCCAGGCCCGGCCCAGTAATAGGTGGTTTAAGGAAATGTCTAAAAGCCATCCATTTCTTTTTGCAATTTCAAGTGCTTTCTCCGCCCGTTCCATCACCTCCTGGGCTTGGCCCGACGTGTGTTTTTCCAGCAGGAAGTCGCAGAAGCGGAAACCTGGCAGCGAATAAAGGAAGCGAAAGTCCGCTTGGCGTTTTTTTTGCAGGGCTTCGGCCTCCCGGAACCAGTGTTCCGCTTCCGTGGCCGCGCCGGACTGATGGAGGGCATCGGCAAGGGTGGTTCTATTTGGCATTTGATATTCCCAATCCCCGCTTTGGTCGGCATGGGTGACGCTTTGCCGGGCAGCGTCCACCGCCCCCGGGACATCACCCAGCGTCAGCAATAGTTCGCTGAGGTTAGAGGCACCAGCAGCTGCATTTATCCAGACTTTTTGTTGAATTGCAATTTCAATGCATGCGCTCAATGGCTGAACGGCCTCCCGGAGTCGCCCCAACGCACGAAGTCCAAAGGCCGCCCAATTCAAGACCGCCCCTTTGTCTATCTCGGTCAGCTTCACCGCCGGCTGGCCCCAGGGGACTGCGAAAAAATGTGAAAGGCAGGCTAAATCCGAACCAAACGCGCCAAGTTTATGAAATGTATAGTGTTCATTTCCTCTTCGAATTCGTTTCCAAAACACCTCATACTTTGCCTCTCGGTGCAGTCCGGCCTGGCAGCCGTGGGCCACGGCGGCAAACAGCGGCTCCATCTCCGCTAAGGTGTCGGGAAACTCTTTTTCCGGAAAGTCCTTGAAATACCGGTAAAGCCGCTCATGCGCCGCTTGCCAACCGGCGGGGTTCTCTTGCCGCAGCTTCTCCCCGAAATACTCCCGCACCAACGGATGGCAGTCCAGCGTTCCCGGCTTTTGCGGGTTCTCTTCCGCCAGCAGGCGCGCCCCCCTGAGATGGCTCAACGCCCACTGCCAATCCTCTTCTGATAATTGCCCAAGCCGGTCCGTCACACCACAGATGGCCGGTTTTTTTTTCAACGCCTCAATGGCCCCCGCTTCCACGGGCCGATCGAAAAGACCGAGAAGGTAAAGAATATTTAGTTCCGGTTCATGGCGACAAAATCGTTTGAATTTTCTCAATAATTTCCATTTGGGATATCTTATATACCTTTTCTCATAACCTTCCATCACACGCCAGGCATGGCGACCCCGGAGGCGTTCTTTCGTTAATTGCGGAATCTCATCCCTGCGGCGAATATCGCCCCCATGGACGCTTTTAATATAATGCCCCAACAATGTCAGGGCCAGCGCATGGCCATCGTACTCCTTCACCGCTTCATGGAAATCCTTTTGTGATCCCGTGCTGGCCCCCAGGCTCTTTAACAATTCCACCCCCGCGGTCTCGGACAGGTGCTCCAATTGGATTTCCGTTACCCCGTACCCCTTGCGATTCAGGAGATCGGTCACTGATTCCCGCGTGGTGCTGACACACAACACCTTTTGATCGGCGTTGCCCCCGGCCAGTTCCTTTAAAAAGGCGGCCAGGCCGGCGTCTTTCAATTTTCCCTCCAGGCCCGTTATTTCCCCCGGTGGGTACTGCAGGGGTTCCAACCCGTCCAGGATGAGCAGGGTTTTTTGCTGCCGCGCCAACCGGGCCAGGCGGCGTCCCTTGTCCACGGCGGACCCCGCTTCCGGGTGGGGATCGCCGAACCATTCCAGCGTCTCCTGGAAAAACTCATCGGCGGAGGCCTGTTTCCCTTCTTCCGCGCCCTGACTGTAAAAGGACCAGCCGAAAACCTTTTGCGCGCCCCGGTAGTTAGCGATTTTCATTTCATTCAACCATCGATTCACCAGCGCCGTTTTGCCCACGCCGCCCCAGGCCACCAGGATCAGGATATCGGTCTGGTTATCGCTCCAGGCCTCATCCAGCAGTTTTAATTCTTTTTCCCTGCCGAACAAACGGTCCCCGGTGACCGGCAATTTATAAAGAGAAACATTGTCGCCGGACAATACGGCGGTTTTTTTACGATTGCCCATATAATCGCAAACCGTTTGAGCCACCTCGGCCAGGGCGCGTTCAATTTCATGCGGTTGAATTTCGGATAACGCCTTACCCCCCCAGTGCATGAACTGTATGGCTGACAGCCATTGGATTTTTTCCCAGGTACAGGGTCTCACCAGCACCGGCAAGACGGTCACGCCCCCCTCCCGGCGGCGCTTCAATATGAGCGGGACTTCTACTTCGGTGATAAATTTGGAAGCCAGGTAGTCAGCGGAGATCAACATTACCACCACCCGCGCCTCGTTCAAAGCGGTTTCGATTTCCATGCGCCAATCGGAACCCGGTTCTATTTTCCCGTCGTCCCAGGATTGGTAAAAACCTTCGATTTCCAGGGCTTTAAGGTGGGTCGCCAATTGCTCTTTCCACGCTTCATCCTTATGACTGTAACTAATAAAAACCGTCCCCATGGGCCGCCTCGCGTATTTATTATTTTATTAGGGAATATTATACCTTATAAAACAAAAAAAAACATCCTCCGTCTCCGACGGCCAGAAACCTTTTCGAGAAAAGGTTTCTGGACTCCCAAAAGCTTTTTATTAAAGGTTTTTCCCTATTATTTTTTTCGCGCCCCTTCGCGTTCTTAGCGGCTCATTGAATAGTTATTTTGAAAGGAGTTGAATTAAGTTCCGTTATGTGATAAATTATGAACCTGGAAAATCCATGAAAAAATTTGATGAAAATATGAAACATAAAGTCCTGCTGGCCACCAGGATAGTAGGTTATACCTTCTTCTACTTACTGGTACTCATCGCCTCCATATTCTTTACCATGAGCGCCCTCATAAAAAGCGCGGAAATCGATGCGCCGGACTTGAGAGGAAAAAGCCTGAACCTGGCCTACCAAATCGCCGCCGAAAACGGCCTCTACCTGAAAAAAGAAATGGGCAACTACGGCAAACAATTTAAACCCCTTACCGTTATCAACCAGTTCCCGGCCCCGGGCGTCCAGGTAAAAGAAAAATCCTTCATCAAAGTCTTCGTAACCACAGAAGTGGTGGAAATCGTGATGCCCGAACTGGTCGGCTACAGCCTGAAAGAAAGTGAAACCCTTCTAAAAGACAACAATTTTAAAAAACGGTTTATCTCCTATATGGATGCCAATGACGTACCAATGGATTTTGTGATCTCCCAGTCCATCCCGGCCGGCGCCAGGGCGGCCGAAGAATCCGAAGTGGATATCCTGGTGAGCCGGGGCAGCCGCACCCCTTCCTATATTATGCCGGATATCATCGGCAAACGCCTGGAACCGGTGGAAGAATATTTTAATGCCATGGGCCTGAAAATCGCTGAGAAAGTCAGGGTTTCATACCCGGTTCAACCAGGCATTATCGTCGGCCAAAACCCTTCATCCGGTTTCCAGATCAATGAGAAAGCCAGGATACGCATCGAGGTGAGCGAGTGACGCAAAAGAACCCGATTCACCCCGTATTCCCCTCGATTCTCTCGACTAATTTTTTTGACCTCCAGGAAAAATTAACAACCTTTGCCGCCCATCACATCGATTTCATTCACCTGGACGTAATGGACGGCCATTTCGTAGATAATATTTCCTTCGGACCTTCGGCCTCCAAAGCCATCAAATCCAGGTTTAACTTCAAAATCGACGCCCACTTGATGGTCAGTAACCCGGGCAAAATGATCCCCCAATTCATCGCCGCCGGTTCCGACTGGGTTTCCTTCCACCTCGAAACCCACGAAGATATAAAAGAAAATATTTCCCTCATTGCCCTACAGGGACGGAAACCCGGGCTGGTGTTAAACCCGGATACACCCGTGGAAAACGTGTTCCCCTTCCTGGAGGATATTCATTATGTTCTTTTAATGAGCGTCTTTCCCGGGCGCGGCGGACAAAAATTTATCCCGGCCACCCTCGACCGCGTGGTTCGGTTGAAAAAAGAAATAATAAACAGGGGAACCGCCTGCCTGGTCCAGGTGGACGGCGGGATCAATACATCCAATATCCCGGACCTGCAAAAAGCCGGCGCCGATCTTTTGGTGATTGGGACCTTTCTCTATAATTCCGCTAATACAGCCAATACATTAATGGAAATCCTAAATAAAATAAATGGAGCTTAAAGATGACTGATGATTTGAAGATCAAGGATAGAAAAAAGAATATGTTCCTGTGGACCGCCGCGGTTTTAATAGCGACGGTTTTATTAATCGATTTCACCGGCTGCAAGTCAAAGAAAAATGTCGTGCTAAAGCCCGGGGAAACAACGTCTGCCAGGGAAATTTACGACAGGGCCAAAGCCAGGATAAAGAAAGACCCTGAAAAGGCCCGGTTATTATTTAAAGAGATCATTCACCTGTACCCGGACAGCACCTATGCCCAGAGGGCGAAAGTCGGGATTGCGGATTCCTATTTCAAGCAGAAAGACTCAGGTTCGCTGATAATGGCTGCCAACGAATACCAGGAATATGTCAGTTTATATCCCAATTCCCCGGACGCCGTGTACGCCAAGTATCAAGCCGGCATGTGTTACTATAAACAGGTAAGAAAACCGGGGCGGGACCAGGAGAATACTCATAAATCCATCCAGGCGTTTGAAGCCATGGTTAAGATGTACCCGGACACCGAGGAAGCCAAAGACGCCAGGCAGAAGATTGCTCAAGCCCGGCAGATCCTTGCCGCCCACTATTTCACCATTGGTCGTACCAATTTATGGATGGGCGCCGTGCGGGGCGCTGTCGCCCGCTTCAAACAGGTGATGGACGGTTACCCGGAGTTCAAATCCAATGATGTACTCTTCTATTGCACCGGGAAAGCCTATTCTATGATGAGGGATTACGAATCTGCCATCTCCTTTTTCCAGCGCGTGATCACTGATTTTCCCAAATCCAAATACTTTAAAAAGTCCAGGAAAATGATCGAAAATATAAATAAAATCAAGTCTAAAATCAAACCCAAAACAGGACCCAAAACGGACACGAAAGCGGAAGGTGCTGAAAAACAATAAAGATATCCCAGCAAAACCGGGCGTCTACCTTTTTAAAGCCGGTAAAAAAATCCTCTATATCGGGAAAGCAAAGAATCTAAAAAAAAGAGTAGCCCAATATTTCCAGGGTCGTGACCACCTGGTGGTAGGCAACCTCCTGGAGCAGGCGGATGATATCGAATATATCGTCACCGAAGCCGAAACCGATGCGCTGCACCTGGAATACAACCTCATTCACACCTATCAACCGCCGTTTAATGTGCGGCTCAAAGATGATAAAAGTTTCCCCCTGATCGAGATATCGCTCATGGATCCGTTCCCGGGGATATATTATACCCGCCGGGTAAAGCCGAAAAATTTCTACGTGGGTCCTATTACCAATGCCGGGAAAACCCGGGCCCTGATCGATATAATTACGCGGGTGTTTAGACTGAGGATTTGTTCGGACGCCGTATTCAAACGGGGCGTACCCTGCCTCTATGCCCACATCGATCGCTGCTCGGCCCCCTGTGCTGCTAAAATCAACCGGGAAGCCTACCATCAAAACGTAAACGATGCCGTGGAACTACTCAAAGGGAAACGGAAAAACGTCCTGGAAAAACTGGCGCTGAAAATGAACCGCCTGGCGGAAAACCTGGAGTTTGAATCGGCCCAGAAAGTTAAAGAAGATATCGAACTGCTGGACTGTTTTGTCCTGGAATCCTATATCTCCTCTGTCAAAAAGACCGATTACGATGTACTGGCCCTCCACTATCACCAGGATACGGCCATAAACGATTGTTTTATTATCCTGTTCTCCATTATCGAAGGCCGGGTGAAACGAAAAGAGTTCTTTAATTTCAATACCATCAGTACGGGCAAAGAAGAGGCGTTAAAGGAATTTCTCATTTCATTTTATCGCACCGAGAATATCCCGCCGGAAATCATCGTTCGTTTTTACCCGCCGGATAAAGAGTCCATCGAACAATTGTTTTCCCAGTTGGCCGGCCGGGGCGTGACTTTGAAAATACCCTTAAAAGGCGATAAACGGAAAATGTCGGACCTGGCCGCGGCCAATTTAAGCCTGTATGTGAGCAAGACCAATTACCAGGTAATCGGTCAGCGGCTAAAAGAGGCGTTGGGACTAAAGCGGTTCCCTCTCCGGATCGAGGGGTTTGATATTTCCCATTTTTCCGAGCGCGAGCGGGTAGGCGCGGCAGTGGCTTTTGCCAAAGGAAAACCCGACCGGGCCAAGTACCGGAACTACATCATAAAAGAAGCCCTACCCGGCGATACCGAGGCGATAAAAGAAGTATTGGAACGGCGGTTCAGGAAAGCCGAAGAGTTCCCGGATTTATTGTTGATCGACGGCGGCAAAGGGCAGTTGAGCGCCGCCCTGGAAGTGAAACAAAAGTTAAACCTCCCATCCGACATCGCGGCCATTGCCAAGGAAGAAGAACGGGTGTTTATGGAAGACGGAAACTCCATTATTTTCCCTGAAGATGCGCCGGAGCGGTTCCTGCTGCAGAATATCCGGGATGAAGTGCACCGCAGGGCCATTACTCATCATCGCAAACGCCGGCAGAAGTTATAAAAGAAAGCACGAAGCACGAACTCAAAGGGGAAATTACAAATCAAAAACCACAAATTACAAACAAATTCAAAATTTAAAAACTCTAAACTCAAAACAAAAGCAGTTTACTTCCAGGGAGCCCACTGAATGCACGGGAAACACGGAAAAAATGTGGCATCGATAATACTGATTGTTTTTTTCATCATTCATCATTCTATATAAAGATAAGTTCCCCCATCTGGGGGGAAGTTAAAACAGGATGATATGGTTTGATTTCTTTCTTCATATATGGTATAAAACAATTATGAAACAACCAAAATCTTCCGTATATTGTTTCGGCATCCGTATGTTATAGTTAAAATAGTGGAAAGAAGGATCGTTTATGAAAAAAATATCGATCATTGGAATATTGTTTTTTGTTATTAACTGGCTGGGCCAGGGATACCCATTATACCCCGGCATAAATGAAACAAACACATCCGGGACATTGGACCTGTTGAGAGTAATATTGCAGCGCGCCGATACACAGAAAACCCCCGCCGCCGGGGACCTGCAAAAATACCTGGCTATTTCCGCCAAATTCTCACAACGGCCGCGGTTGCTGACAGGAGAAGTCTTAACCGCCATGTACAATAATTACGATGCATACAATTCCCTGGTAGATTTTGTGGAGAAAATACCGGTGCAAGAACCGGCCACCGTTATAAAATTATTTGCCTGGGTCAAAAATTTCGAGAGACTCGACAACAAAAACAAGCCCCTGCTGACCGCTGTTTTCCAATCCCTGTTGGAACTATTTTCCCAGGCGGCGAAATATGCGCCGGACCATTACGACTACGATGCGCTTATTAATAAAATGATGGCCCTCCCCTGGACCCCCAACGATTTCTACGATAAACTGTTCGGGTTTTTCGAAACGGAATTAGATATTCGCTTAAATAAAAAGAATTTCATCGATTTCGTTTTAGAGGGCATCGATAACCGGGACCTGGAAATCAACAACACCGTTTATAAATTTTTGATCAAAGACAAATATCGAAAAGCCATCGAAGAGATGCTTCAAAGCCAGGGCGTCGCTTCAACAGCAACCCTTTTGCGGATCAACCGTTTACTGGATCAGTCGGTGGAAAAACAGCGCGCCGATTCACCCATCGAAACAGGCAACCGTATTCTCCAGGCCTTTGAAGAGTTACCCTATGCCGGGATTAGCGAAGACGCCCCCCGGGCCATACGGGACCGGGTGTTGGCCTATTCTAAAAAGAAATTAAACCTGGATGTGACGGCGCTGGTAAAAAAAATAAATAGCCATGCCCCTATCCCGGAGTTGGCCTCCCTCATCCTGAAAATAAAAAACAATTACCTGGTGTACCATCTCAAGGATCACCTGGTGGCGCTGGTGTACGCGGTTAACGCCAAAAACCCGAAGCTCCGCGTTTTCTTAAACCCCAACCTGGCTCGTCTGCATGATTTCGATGATCACAAAACCTGGACCCCCTGGAACTACTGCGGCCCCCCGCCGGTCCCCGACGCATTTTCAGCGTACCATTTCACCGGCGGCCTTTCCCGGTTAAACATCGCTTTTGCCGCCAAATGGTACGAACTCTTGTTCCGGCGGACATTAAGCTACAACCCCGCACAACTGCAAGGACTACTCATCAACCTGCTGGATTTGTACCCGGTTCCCGCCGGCGGCCGGGCCGTCCAATGGGATGACTATGTCCAATATACCGCCGTATTAGAGGACTTCGGCCTGGAATTGCTGCGAAAAGCCCGGGAAAATGAAGCCGTCGGAAAGGATGTGCTAAAGGAATTAAAGATGCTCTCCTCGGGGTACCATTACCGCGAAACGGCCGGTTATATAACCGGGAAAACCAAAGAATTTCGCCTCTTTTTCAGCGAAATCAGGCTGCTGGGCGAGGTTTTTTCAAAAAAAAAGGAATACCTGGAAGCGTCTGGGTACAAAGAGTTGCTGAAAAAAGTCCCACCCCGGGCCGGCGCTATTTATTACCACACCTTCGGGAACTTGACCCCGCAGCCCTTCAGGTTATTTCCCCAGGGCCTGGCGAACCTTTTCGAAAGCGGTTGGACCAACGGCGAGATTATCGATGAATTTAAAGTCCGGCTGGCCTGGTTCCTTTACAAGAAAAAAATACCCGCCTATTTCATGGGCCAGTTGCTCTATTCATATCTCACCAAAACAGCCCCCAGGGTTTACAACCAGAATAACCCCAACGACTATTTTTCCAGCTATTTTATGTTCAAAGTATTTAACAATTCCCATTTGAACGGGGCAATAAAAGATTTACAAAAAGAAGGATATTTAAAACTGAAATGAAAAAAGGAAATAGAAAAAAATACTGCGCCCGGCGCATATTCATTATATTAATCCCGTTAATCGCTTGCTTCATCCCTTTACACTTGGCCGGCGAAATCGCCACGATACCCGGTAATATCGACCGGGTTTGCTTATATACCGATTTCTTTTACAATGACCCCTCCCATGATTTCTTTTATTTCTTGAACGATCGCCTGCTCTTTATGGATAAACCCGACGGCAAACTAGCCGCCAATGGCTTAAGAAATAAATTGCTAAAAATCCTGCGCCGGCATAACCTGGTAAAAAAATCCATCCAACGGTACAAGACAGGTAACAACAACCTTGTCATCATCAACGTGGACCAACCGGCAGGGTATGAAAATGCGTCGATTCTCTTAAATTTGCTGGGCCTCCGCCTGGAAAAGACCCCGGCAGGGGAATTCAACGTCAGCGAAAACACATCGGCGGAAATCCCCGATTACTTCCGGTTCGTCCAACTGGATATCCGGACCATTACCAAACAGTTAAACCAGTCCCGGCACTTTTATTTTAAGTTCGAAGAGAGCGAAATCCCCGCGCCCTGGGATTACGGTTTTCTCCGGCAAATCACGGGCCTGGAACTGGACGCCGGCTCTTTTTTTGAAACCCTGTTAAAGGATGAAAAATTTTCCCTCCTGCTGGGCGCACTTTACCGCCTCACGGACAGTGAGATCGATTATATCGGCGGCCTGCTGAAGGACCCGCGGCTCGGGGCGTGGCAGCAAATTTATAATGACAAAAAATTCCTCATGGGCATGTTCCTATTATCCGGGGCCCTGCGCACGGCGGATAGCGGCGCTGAACAAAATTCCCAATGGCTGCTGCCCGGGGGGAGCGACGCCGAACCCTTTTGGTCCCAACTGGCCGGGAAGGATGCCAAAACAGCCCCCCTGGAATTCCTTTACCAACTGGCCGTCAAAGACGATGGCAAATTAAATTATTTCTACCTCTTTTCCTTTTTCTTAGCCCCGGAAACCCAAAAGGCACTGTTCGTAGGGGAGAACGCCCAAAAAATGGTGGAAATCTATAACCTGGTGGTATTAGAAGAAAAAGAAAAGCTCAGCGAATCCCAATTCCCGCAGCTCCGGGACGCCGGTTTTTTTACCTTTCTTTACACCATCAACACGGGAACAGGTCCAGGCGAAGTAGCAGGCGCGGACGCAGACGCCGTTGTGGGCCGGTGGTCGAAGGTAATCGCCCCCGGCGAAACGCCCCGAAAGCCCGAACCCCCGCGGGAATCCATCGCTGAGACAGGCCCGGGAACAGCACCGATGACGTCTGTTATCAAGGAGCAAAAGGAGATAAGGGGGCCTTTGTCCGGGGGCAAGAGAATGAGAAAAGGCAGGTTCTATTTAAAAGTAGCCGGCGGGGCCGAGTTTTTAAATGGCGGCGACTACAGCCGGATGACGGATACCAACGAGCGCAGTAACGAAAACCTATCTAAAACCAGGAAAATTCCTTTTTACTGGAGTTACGGTGGGGAATTGGGGTATAGTTTCAAGAGGTTTTCCGCCGGTATCGAAGTAAGCAAGGTGTTAACAAATTTTACCGCACAGTTTGACGGCAATGACTTTATCGGCCCCTGGGAACAAAAGTTTTTGGCCATCCCGGTCCTCTTAAACCTCCATTTTAAACTGGTCGGTTCCCCTACCGTCAACGTTTACCTCAACGGTGGGGGCGGGGCATACTTTGGCCAATATAGAAACGTTTGGCGGTGGAAATATAAATCCAACAGCAATTTCTACCGGGTGGGCGTGGAAGTCGCTAAAAAGAGGCAGTTTGGTTTTCACCTGGGAGGAACAATCGAATTGGCCATATCGAAAGGGGTGTTTGTTTTCCTCCAGGGCAGGGTACGGTTTGTCAAGTTTAGCGAAATGTACGGGAAGGGCCATTATATCGATTATATCGGGTATTCGACAGCGCATAACTATGAAGGGGATTTATATTACCTTACATATACCGGGAGGCCGGCCACCGGGTTTTTCCTCGGCCCCGATTTCGACAAAGCCCTTGCTTCCGGTAGAAAAGCGCTGCTTAACATGACCGGCCCGGCCATTTCCCTGGGGATAAAATTCAATCTCGGGAAATAGTTGGCAAAAAGTATTTTCTCCGACCCTTCCTTTCCCCCGGTTTTGCAAAATCGTATCTTTCATGGTATAATAATCGTGTGAGGAATGAGCAATGAATGAAGCGCTATCTTTAACCTCCTATCAGGTGGTTTATCCCGGTGTGCTGCTCAAAGCGTTCGTTTTTCCCAGCATAAAAAAGCCAAAAAATAAAACCCCCAGGGAAAGCAATATACCCATTTTAGATTTAAAACCGGGCAACTATCCGGACATTAACCGGTATCCCGGGAGCCAGGGTTCCTGGCGCCCAATGCCGGTTGACAAAAAACCACAAAAAATTAAAAAAAGGAGATGAACCATGAAAAGAAAACTTAAATTAACCAAACTAACGATCGCCAACCTGGATCGAGTCAAAGGGGGCAACGTTCAATGCGCATGCCCGTATGATAACCCCAGGCTCGCGGCTTATGATTATAATGTACACCACACTCTCGCCACATGTCTTGTTTGTCCGACGCCTGAGATTTAAGTGTTGAAACGGCGAAAAATTATACCATACGCCTAACATCAACGGACAATAGTGATAATGGGTAATCGCTTTTATTTCCCTGGGTGTTTTGTGAGAACTGCCCGGCATTAAACTGTAAAGGCAGTAGAAGACAATCTTCTACTGCCTTTACTTGCCATACTATTGCCCTTGCTAATACCCAAAGGAAACTGCAAGTGCTGCTTGAGAGCCAAAACAAAAATAAGTATCTCTATGATCCAACCGTAAAAAGCACCCAATGGTGCCACCCGGTGCTCTACCACATACTTCGATTACACCGCCAAGGCCTGGATGTGGAGCAATGGTACGGGGAGTTAAACGATGTTCCCGTACAAATAGAGGATTACGGCGCCGCTTCAAAACCGGAAATAGCTTATTACTATCGGAAATATAGGCTGCTGAGAGAAAACGGTTTTTTTTCTCCGCCGGATACCGGGACTTTGTTAAGCGGGAGATTATCCGCGGGACAAATTAAAGCCTCCCTGGCCAATACCAGGCAAGTAACCTTCGAAGTGGTGGACTATTGCAATCTCGAATGCGCCTACTGCGCCTATGGAAAATTTTATAATATTAATGAACAACGCGGGAACAGGCAATTAAGCGCCGGTACGGCCAAAACTGTGCTAAATTACCTGCTGGATTTATTAAACTCCCCACTGAACCAATCCCATCAACAGGTCTTTCATATCGGATTTTACGGCGGAGAACCCCTGTTGAATTTTCCCTTCATCCGGGAGGTGGTTGCCTATGCCCGCCAATTAAAACCCCTGCATAATCATTTTCAATTTAATATGACCACCAACGGCCTCTTGCTGGGAAAATACATGGATTTCCTGGTGGAACATGATTTCGACTTACTGATCAGCCTGGACGGCGATGAATACAGCAATTCCTACCGGGTGTTTAAAGACGGGACGCCGGCTTATCGAGAGGTTTTAAAGAATATCGATGGCCTGGCGGCCAAATACCCGGCGTACTTTAAAGACAGGGTTAATTTCAATGCAGTTATTCATAATCGCAACACAGCGCCCGGACTTCACCACTATTTTAAAACTCAATTTGATAAAATCCCTTCTATCAGCGAATTAAATCCCATCGGCGTCGCCCCCGCCATGCGGGAAGAGTTCCGCAAGACCTATTCCAATATCGGGACCACGCTTTTCCAGGCCGAAGATTATTCCCTGCTGGAAAAAGATATGTTTCTCAACCTGCCCAATATCAGGGGCATGAAATCCTTTCTCCAGCAATGCAGCGGCTTTATCTTCAATGACTATAACGACGTGGCCGCCGCCGGGAATAAAACCGAAGCGGGCAAACCCCCAAAACATACGGCGCAAATCCCTACCGGCACATGTATCCCTTTTTCCAGGAAAGTCTTTATCACCGTGCAGGGGAAAATACTGCCCTGTGAACGGATCGGGCAGCAATACAGCCTGGGCGCGGCGGATGAAAAGAAAGTAGACCTGGATTTTGAAAAAATAGCCGACACGTACAACACCTATTTCGATCGCCTGGAAAAACAATGCTGCTCATGCGCCAATTGGGAAGCCTGTTTACAGTGTATTTTTTATTTAAATATGGACCAACCCCAGCCCCGCTGCAGCGGCCTTCTTAATGATGAAGAATTCGCCCGCTACCTATCTACCCAGTTATCGTACCTGGAAAAAAATCCCCAAACGTATTTGAAAGTTATGAAAGAGGTTCGATTTGCCTAAACAATCCCCAAAAAAATCTCAAAGTTTTTGGTTTATCCTGGATAATTATGTCCATGTGTCCGTGCGCGGAAAGTCCGTCTTGTTCTATAACTCCCTGACCGGGAAAATCCTGGAATACCGGGATTGTGAAACAGTGATTCGATTGGTAAAGCGCCTGCGCGCTCCCGGGAATTTACAGGTCGTCGGTATAACCGGTAAAGAGTTGGCCAACCCGGGGGTATCCCGGTTTGTAAAGGACATGAGGACTTTTTTTATGGGGGATTTAATCGACGCGGCGCTTACCCGGGGCAAGCCCATGCAAATGGCGCCTTATCCGAATATCCAGCAGGATGTCGAAGTTATCAAAAAAAGCACCCGGGGTTCGGCGGCGGTGGGCGACCGCATGATGAAATACGCGGCGGAAGTTTCCATATACATAAACTCTGCCTGCGGCCTGGATTGCGGCCTGTGCGGCTCCGCCCACCGGCAATTCCTGTGCTGTACCCGCGGCAGGAACACCCGGGCGGAACTGGAACCCCGGTCTGTAAAAAGCCTGTTGCAGCAATTGCAGGGTGCTTCATTGGCGCGGTTGAATATCCTGGGCGGAGATATTTTCAAATTTTCCCAATGGGAGCAATTGCCGGAAATATTAAACGCGCCGGCGCTGCCCACCGAGAAAATTTTTTATACCCATTACTTGAACCTGGCCGGTCAAGAAAAAAAATTAACGCAGTTCCCGGCCGGCTCTTTTTCCTTAAAGATCGTGGTCCCGTTTCCCGTAAAAACCCGGCAATGGGAGGAGATAATAGGGGCGCCGGCGGTAAACCGGCCGGGTACGCACTTTCTTTTTATTATTGCCGGGGAAGCGGACAGCGACGCAGCGGAAGAGTTGATTACCCGGCATCGCCTGGAAAACCACTCATTTTATCCATTTTTTAACGGCAGGAACCGGGAGTTTTTCCGGCAGGCGGTTTTTGTCGATAAGCAAGACCTGGAGGAAGCCAGGCCCACAATGACGGAAATCCTGGCCCGCCAGTGTATTAATCCGCTTCATTTCGGAACATTAACCATATTAAGTAACGGTCATATCCATGCCGATGTCAACGCCCCCCGCCTGGGAACTCTTGCCGGGGATAGTATTTACGATATGGTGTACAAAGAGATGTACCGGGGCTCTAGTTGGCGGAGGACAAGAAAAAAAGTAACGCCCTGCCGGCGCTGTACCTTTAATGCATTATGCCCCCCCCTTTCTAATTATGAGTATGCCCTGGGTCAAAACAACCTCTGTCACATTTGGGAAAATTCGCTTTAAAACTTTGAATTTTATACTACCGGTGGTATAATTAAATTCTAAATCCCGTTAACCATCAAAGGAGGCTTGATGAAAATGAATAAAACCAACATAAAAGAAATACTGACCGTATCGCTGTTCTGGGGTTCCCTGTGGGGCATCGCCGAAGCGACCCTGGGATACCTGGTCCACCTGGTCGCGATTATCCCCGGCATCGCGGGCTTTATCATGTTCCCCATCGGTTTCTATTTTATGACCCGCGCCTATCGAGAAAGCGGGAAAGCCATCTCCCTGTTCAGCGTATCGGTCACGGCGGCTGCCGTCAAACTGGCGGACCTCTTTTTACCCGGTCCCGGCCCAATTGTAACCATTAATCCCGCCCTGGCCATCCTCATGGAAGGCGCCGTATTAATGATTATTTACAAAGTCCTGTTGGAAAACCGGCGGGTCTTCCGTTTCCGGGAGGCGCTGACGGCCGCCGCCGGATGGCGCGCCGCCTTTATCCTTTACTCCTTCAGCCTGCTTATTTTTTCTATCTCCGATGATTTCTTCCAAATCGGGATAGGAAATATCATCCGCTTCTTCCTGTTGGAATCCCTGGTGAACGCCGCCATTATCATTGCTTACCTCAAAACGGGACAATCCCTCGAAAGGAATCGTTCCGGGGTTCAATGGAAGTCGATCGGCGCTGTCGATGCGGGGTTGTCTTTTTCCTGTACGGTGTTTGCCGCGGCAATTCTTACCAGGATAATCCTGTCGGGATTTACCCCGGTCATATAAAACAATAAGGAAGGCTATTAATGGCTGATATATACGAAGAAATTTTGCGGGTAAGACAAAAAGGCGAAGAAGGCGTTTTGATTACGGTAGTGGCAAAAGAAGGTCACGGTCCGGCCGGCATGGGGACCAAGATGTTGGTGACCCCGGACGGCAGGCTAGAAGGTACGGTGGGCGGCGGCGCATTGGAATATGCGGCGGTTAAAAAAGCGTCCCAATGCCTGAAAGATAAAAATAACTATCTGAAAAAATACTCGCTCAGCCCTGACAACGACATTATCGACTGCGAACAAACCGGCATGATCTGCGGCGGCGCGGTCACCCTCTTCTACGAGTACATCGGGTCCGGCGCCCGGCTGTACCTCTTCGGCGCCGGGCACATCGGCAAAGCCCTGGTTTACCACCTCAAGAACCTGAATTATTACATAACGCTTATCGATGACCGCGAAGGCATGGTGGAAACCATCGACGGCGCCCAATACAGCATTACCGTCAACTATGAAACCGCCCTTAAAGACGAAGATGTACCGGGCGGTAGTTTTTTTGTCATCGCTACCCACTCTCACGCGCTGGATTATGTTATCCTGAAACGCATCTATGAAGCCCGGTGGGACCCTAAATACATCGGCTTGATCGCTTCCCGGAACAAAGGGGAATTAATGATTCAACAACTGACCGAAGACCTGGGACCCGATATCGATTTGAATACCCTCTACACGCCGGTGGGCCTGGATATCGGCGGCGAAAACCCGGACGAAATCGCTATCTCCATTATCTCCGAACTCCAGGCGGTCCGTTACAACAAACCCGGACACAAGCACTTAAGCAAAAGGTAAAATGATCTACATTATTACCGGTGAAATCAACCAGGGAAAAACCCGGCGGATGATTTCCATCTATCGACAACAGCAAACAAAACAGGGCGACGGATTCGCGTCCAAAAAAATATTCCCGGATGACGCCGATTTTACCGGGTATGAGATCGTACGCTTGAGTAATAATGAAAAAATGCCGCTGGCGTACCGGTCGCAACACGTACCCCCGGGTTGGGACGAAATCTATCGCCGCGGTCCTTTCCATTTTTCAGAGGCCGCGTTTGTTTTTGCCGAAGCCATTAGCGACGATATCATCGCACGGGACATTAATCCGGTGTTTATCGATGAGATCGGCCCCCTGGAATTGGAAGGCAAAGGATTCGCCCCGCTCCTGGAAAAAATCTTGACAACCGGGAAAGATGTTTACATTACCGTCAGAAATCACTGCGTTGAAGAGGTGTTGGGGAAATTTAATATCCGGGAACACGAATTAATAAGAGTAAAAACTGGGCCCACGAATTACACGAATTAACACGAATTAATTAAGGAGATCCGATGAGAAATCCGCTTAAGTTTATTATAAATGACCGGGAAGTTGAAACATCGGCCCCGGTCGGGACCGTAACCCTGGATTTTATCCGTGGGCGACAGAAACTCCCGGGGACCAAGGAAGGCTGCCGGGAAGGCGAATGCGGCGCCTGTACGGTATTGCTGGGGGAGTTAAAAGACAACGGAGTTCAATACAAAGCCGTGGCTTCCTGCCTGCTGCCGTTGGGGGAACTGGCCGGCAAACACATCGTTACAGTAGAAGGCATTAATATAGCCGGGGCCGCCGGCGCCCTGACGCCCATACAGCAGGCGCTTACCGATGAAGGCGCTTCCCAGTGCGGCTTTTGTACGCCGGGAATCGTCATGTCCCTGACCGGGTTTTTCCTCGCTTCCGCGACCCTGGACTACCGGGATGCCATCGATGCCCTGGACGGCAATATCTGCCGGTGCACGGGCTATCTCTCCATCCGCCGCGCCGCCCAAAAACTCTGCGATACGTTTTCACCCCTGTTGGATGCCGATAAAAACCGCATCCAGCAACTGGTGGAATGGTCCATTTTACCCGGCTATTTCCTGCACATCCCGGGACGGTTAGCGGCTTTAAAAACCCAGGAACCCCCAGACGCCAACGCCCGGACGCTCCCCGACCCTGGCGCCGGGATCATCGTGGCCGGGGCCACAGACCTTTACGTGCAAAAACCCGGGGCGCTGCTGGATGAAAATTTACAATTTATCTCCCGCCGCACCGACCTGGCTTATATCCGCCAAAGAAACCATATGATCTACATCGGCGCGGGAACCACCATGGAGGAAATGAAACAGTCCCCCCTTATTAACGAACTGTTTCCCAACATGAAAAGCTATCTCAACCTGGTCTCTTCCACCATCATGCGCACCCGCGCCACCCTGGCCGGCAATATTGTGAACGCCTCTCCCATCGGGGACCTAACCATCATGCTGCTGGCCCTTAATACCGTTATCGGTCTGTCCGGGAACAACGTCCTGCGGGAACTACCCCTAAGACAATTTTTTAAAGGTTACAAACAATTAGACCTGGCGGAAGGGGAAATCGTACGGTTCCTCAGGTTCCCGGTCCCCGCGCCGGGAAAAGGGCTGCGTTTTCATTACCATTTCGAGAAAGTATCCCAGCGCAAGCACCTGGACATTGCTTCCTGCAACACGGCCATTTCCCTGGAGACAAATGGCAGTACTATTTATAACATACGCCTCTCCGCCGGCGGTGTGGCGCCTATTCCCCTGTACCTGGCAAAAACCAGCGCTTTCCTGGAAGGAAAAGAAATAACCACGGACACTCTCCGGGAAGCAATAAAAATAACCACCGGTGAAATCTCTCCCATCGACGATGTTCGGGGCAGTGCGCAGTACAAAACCGTACTGCTGCGGAACTTAATATTTGCCCATTTCATCACCCTTTTCCCGGAAAAAGAGTCAAAAATTTTGTGGGGTCCAGGGGCGGTTTTTTAAAAGAGCCCCTGGCCGCTGGAGGCATTATGAAAAATTTCGATATACCGCTTCATGTGCGCGGCGAGTCTGTTTTTTTGGATGACATCCCGGCGCCGGAAGGTTTGCTGTACGCCGCCGTATTCCCTTCTCCGTCGGCCCACGGGAAAATCCAACGGCTGGATGCAGCGAAAGCCCGGCGCAGTCCCGGCGTTATCGCCGTCTTTACCGCCGCCGATATCCCCGGCCAAAACCAGGTGGGCGGTATTATTCAGGACGAGACCCTGCTGGCCGCCGAGCATGTCCAATACATCGGCGAGCCCATCGCCCTGGTAATCGCGGAAAGCAAAACCCTGGCCAAAAAGGCGTTTAAAGATATCGAACTGGAGATAACCCCTTTACCGCCGGTACTGGACCCACGGGAGGCATTTAAGAAAGGAAACCTCATCATCCCGCCGCGGACATTTGCTTTAGGGGATGTTGCCGCGGCCTGGGTGCAGTGCGATGTTATCGTCGAAGGCCGGGTGGATTCCGGCGGCCAGGAACATTTTTACATGGAAACCCAATCGGCCATGGCCGTACCCGTGGAAAACAGGGGCGTTACGCTTTACTCATCGACCCAATCCCCAACGGTGGTGCAGCGGATCGCGGCGCGGGTCCTGGGGTTGCCCATGCACAAAATCGAAGTGGATGTCCGCCGGTTGGGCGGCGGTTTCGGCGGCAAGGAAGACCAGGCCACTCCCTGGGCCTGCATGGCCGCCCTGGCCGCTTTTATCCTGCAGCGGCCCGTGAAACTGACCCTGGACCGCCGCGAAGATATGATGATGACCGGCAAACGCCATCCCTATTCCTCGGATTTCAAAATAGGCCTGAAAGCCGATGGGACCATCCTGGCCTATGAGGTCGCCTTTTACCAGGATTCCGGCGCAGCCGCCGACCTCTCCACCGCCATCCTGGAGCGCACCCTGTTCCATTGCACCAACTCCTATTATATCCCCAACGTCAAAGCTACCGCCGCCTGCTGTTATACCAACCTCGCGCCTTTTACCGCTTTCCGCGGTTTCGGCGGACCCCAGGCCATGTTCGTCCTGGAAAGCGCCATCCAAAAAGCCTCGGAAAATCTAAACTTGCAGCCCTATGTAATCCAACAAAAAAACCTCTTAAAAGAAAACGATACCTTCCCCTACGGCATGCAGGTGGAAAACTGCCACGCCGGACGCTGTTGGCAGGAAGCCGACCGGTTATATGATTTCCAAAAAATATTTAAAGACGTGGAAGTATTTAATACCGCCAATAAATTAAAAAAGAAAGGCGCGGCCGTGATGCCGGTTTGTTTCGGGATATCCTTTACCAACACCATGTTGAACCAGGCCGGGGCGTTGGTGCATGTCTATACCGACGGCAGCGTCGGCGTCAGCTCCGGGGCCGTGGAAATGGGCCAGGGGGTGAATATGAAAATCCTGCGCATCGCGGCCCATACCTTTTCCATTAGCGAGGAACGAATCAAGATCGAGACCACCAACACCACCCGTGTGGCCAACACGTCGCCCACCGCGGCCAGCTCCGCCGCCGACATGAACGGCAAGGCGGTTGAAATTGCCTGCCTCGATATATTAGAGCGTCTCAAGCAAGCGGCCGCCGATCATCTCAACATCCCGTCCCCCGGGGACGTGACGATCAAGGATGAAAAAGTCTATCTCCGCGACAAGCCCACGGGATTAACCTGGGAAACCCTTGTCGGCAAAGCCTATTTAAAACGAATTAATCTTACCGCCCAGGGGTTTTACGCCACGCCGGGGGTATATTTCGACCGGGGCAAAGAGAAAGGGAAGCCGTTTGCCTATCATGTTTTCGGTACGGCGGTCATGGAGGTAACGTTGGATTGTTTGCGGGGTACGTATGACATCGATGCCGTTCATATTGCCCATGATGCCGGTCGGAGCCTGGATTATCTTATCGACCTGGGCCAGGTAGAAGGGGGATTACTCCAGGGCATCGGCTGGATGACCATGGAGGAATTGATTTACAATGCGGAAGGGAAACTATTAACCGATAATACCGGTACGTATAAAGTCCCAGACATGAAGTCCGCGCCGCGGACAGTTAATGTACATTTCCTGGAGGATGCGGACAATCCGCGGGCGGTGTTAAGTTCCAAGGCCATAGGGGAGCCTCCGTTTATGTATGGCATCGGCGCCTATTTTGCTATATTCGATGCCATGAAAGCGTTCCGCCCGGATAAAGAAATATTTTTCGATTCTCCCTTAACGCCGGAGAAAGTGTTGAAGTTTTTGTATTAAAACAATAGTGCCTTCGGCGACCAGGAACCCTTTTGAAAAAGGGTTCCTGGACCTCCCAAAACTTCTGATAAACAAAAGTTTTTTAGGGGGTCCAGGGGGGCGATTTTACAAAAAAGCCCCCCTGGTTACATCTTTAAAACAGACGCGACGGCAATAAATAAAAGCAGCGCCTGCATGTATATTCTTAAATGATCCCGCGAAATTTTTTCCCCGATTTTCAAACCGATCCAGGTTCCCAACAACACCGCCGGACTCAAAACCACGGCCTTAAGCATTGGATTAAACATCGCAGACCCAAAAGTTACCAGCATCAACGCCAGTTGGAAAGGGACAAATATCAAAGAAAAAGCAATAATCGTACCCCTCATTTTCTGGTTGGGCCATTGGTGGGCCAGTGTCCACAAAACCAGGGGCGGCCCGCCGATATTGGCAAACCCATTCAACACCCCGGCAAAGAAACCCGCAATATACCCCCATAACTTCGGGACATATTCACGCACTTTAATCGACCCTTTCCAGTGCAGCGCCAACAGCGCCAGCACCAAACCGCCGATTACCTGTTTCACCACCGGTTGGTCCATCGCCGAAACCCTGGACATCGCGTAAATACCCAGGGGCAGGCCGATTAAACCGATGGCGATAAACGGCGTCATCTCTTGCCAATCTAGGTGCTCTTTCAGGTATTTTACAGCCGTTATCTTCTGGATGGCGGAACCGATAACCACCATACTTACCGTGGGCGCAAGGCCGAACCCGAAGAAAAGTAAAATAGGAATCACAAACAAGCCGAACCCAAAACCCGAAGAACTCTGGATAATCGCACCCAGGATCAACGCCCCCCCAATTTGAATAATTTCCATAACATTCATTTTTATCTTCGCAGTTCTTCGCGTACTTTGCGTTCTTCGCGGCTAAAACTATTGTCCCTTAATAAACGCATCTATATCGATATCCAGCAGGGCTTTTTTCAATTCTTCCGCCCTGGCCCGGGACGACAGGGGAGCGGAGATCACTTTGTACATGCCGTTTTGAAAATAACTATCAAAAGGAACATCCGCTAAGATCAGTTTCAAATTTTTCAACATTTTCAAAGCGTTGTCTTTCTCAGAGAACGCACCCGCCTGGAGATAAAATTTAACCTGGGGGACCTCCACTGGAGATATATACGGTTTTTCGATTTTTGCCGGGGGCTCGGATTGTTGATTCATGGTAACAGTATCCGTAACATTACCCGTATCCATGCCGGTAACCGTATCCGCTTTCACAATTCGGAGCGCGACGGGGGCGACGCCGTCTTCATGGCACTCAAGTTTCTGCGCCGCTTCATAAGAGAGGTCGAGAATCCTATCTTTAAGAAAAGGGCCCCGGTCATTGATGCGAACAGTCACCCGTTTCCCGTTATCCAGGTTTTCCACTTCCACCAGGGTATTAAAGGGTAGGGTCTTATGGGCGGCGGTCAGTTTGTGCATATCGTAGATTTCGCCGTTAGCCGTGCGTTTCCCATGAAAATCGCGGCCATACCAGGAGGCGATGCCATCCTGGAATACATTTCCCACGTGCGCTGTTTCGCTGATCTTTTGAATGGCCGCGGCTTCTTTTGCGGTGATAGGCGATCCCATCTTTGTTTTTACCGTTTCCAGCATTTGTTCCGGCGTCTCTTCCTGTCCCGGTTCTTTTACCGGACCAGGTTCGGTTTTAATTCCAGGCCCGGTGGAACAAAAGGTAAACAAAAGAATCGCGGCGAATAGGAAAACAAACTTTTTTTGTGCCATAAAAAATTATAACAAAATAAAGAAAAAATAAAAAGCCTGTCCCGCTAAACTCTCTGAAAAACTTTTTATTTATGTTATAATATGCTATCATATATTCGGGCGCTTGTCTCAAACGTTCGGATACTTGGCCAGAGGAGTTTCGATATGGCATTTAAAATCTCCTGTATTATGGTGTGTTTTATTTCCATGTTTCAGCTCTTTTTACATGGGGAGCAAGCGCAGACTAACGATAAATTTATGCCCCACACGGACCACATCAAAAAGGCAGCCGGTAAAATCAAGATAGACGGTCGCATCGATGAAGAAGCCTGGGGAAACGCACTGGTCATCGATGTAAATAACGAGATCATGCCGTCCGAAAATATTGAGGCGCCGGTAAAAACTCAATGCCTGGTCCTTTACGGCGATAAAAATTTGTATGTTGCGTTTAAAGCCTATGACCCCCAGCCGCAGCAGATTCGCGCCCACATGTCGGACCGGGACACTATTTTCAAGGATGACATGGTGGGGATCTTTATCGATACGTTTAACGATCAAAATCGCGCCTTTGTCTTTTTCACCAATCCCCTGGGAATCCAGATGGACGAAATCCTCAGCGAAGGGGGGGCCTATGAAGACGACTCCTGGGATGCTATCTGGCTGTCAGCCGCACACATCGACGACAAAGGCTATGAAGTCGAAATGGCCATTCCCTTCCAGGCCCTCCAGTTCCCACGGGACACTGATAACCAGACCTGGGGATTTGTTCCCGTCCGAATCTACCCGCGAAGTCAACGGCATCAAATTACCAATATCATTCATAACCGCGGCAACCCTTGCCTTCTCTGTCAATCCCACAAATTGACGGGCATCGAAGGCGCTTCTCCCGGCAGGAATATCGAACTGGACCCCACGCTCACTGCTTTCCACACCGATACACGGAAAGATAACCCGGACGGGCCCATGAAAAAGAAAGATGCGAGACTGGATGCCGGGATTTCCGGCAGTTGGGGTTTTACCTCCAACCTGACTCTCAGCGCCACGGTGAACCCTGATTTTTCCCAGGTGGAGGCAGATATCGCCCAACTGGACATCAATACCCAGTTCGTCCTCTATTACCCTGAAAAACGTCCTTTTTTCCTGGAAGGCAAAGATTTTTTTTCAACCTTTATCAATGCAGTATATACCCGGACCCTGGCAGATCCTTCCTGGGGAGTGAAAATATCCGGTAAAGAAGGGAAAAATGCGCTGGGTTTCTTTTTAAGCCGGGATAAAATAACCAACCTTCTTTTTCCCGGCGCCGAAGGTTCCAATGACACTTCATTGAACCAGGGCGCTGCCGCGGGAGTTATTCGCTACCGGAGGGATATCGGCGCCTCATCCACTGTAGGCATTCTCTTTACAGCCAGGGAAGGTAAAAACTATTTCAATCGGCTGGCAGGTGTGGACGGGCTATTAAGGATCGCCGGTTCGAATGCCATCCGTTTCCAGGTCCTGGGGTCCTCTACCCTTTACCCTACCGGTACCGCCAGGGAATTCAATCAAAAAGAGCTCCGGATGACCGGTTATGCAGTGAATCTTTCCTACCGGCGCGACACCCGCACTTACAGTTGGAACCTTAGCTATGAGAATTTTAGCCCTGATTTTCGCGCCGACCTGGGATTCATCCCCCGGGTAAACTACTGGAAAGGCCTTGTGGGTGGGTATTATACTTTCTGGGGGCAAAAAAGCGCTTTTTGTTCCCGTATCGCTGTCGGCGCCAACCTGTTCCAGGTAAAGGACCACGGCGGACGCCTGTTGGAGCGGGAAGGAACTATATGGACTGATTTTGATATGCCCCTCCAGTCCTATCTTTTGCTCGAGGCCGGAAAACAGGAAAAGATATATAATTATGTACATTTTAACCAGGAGTTTTTGCATGCCTATTTCCGGGTTCGTCCCAGCGGCAATTTTAACCTGGAATGTAATACCGATATCCGTGATGAGATCGACTATGCCCACACCCGGCCGGGGAAATATTTTAACATCGAACCACAATTGAATTACAATATCGGGAAACATCTCCAGGCGTCCCTTTCTTATTCTTACTCCTATCTCGATGTGGAGCGGGGACGACTTTTTCGAACCCATCTTGTCCAGGCAAGGCTGCTGTATCATTTCAGCAGGTGGGCCTTTTTGCGGGGCATTATCCAGTACAAGGATATTGCCCGGGATACCACCCTTTACAGGAATCCCGTGGACCCGGAAAACCGGAACCTGTTTATGCAGTTCCTGTTTTCTTACAAACTCAATCCCAGGACAGTTCTTTTCCTGGGATATTCGGACAATTACGAGGGACTGCTGGATGTACCCTTGAAGCAAAATGACAGGACGTTTTTCTTAAAAATCGGCTATGCGTTATCCATGTAAATATATCGATCGGCAATTTTTTGCCGGAAAAGGAGGAATGATGAATCATTTCAAAAAGCTAATCATTATTTTTACGATAGTGGGTTTATGGTCCCCGTTGTTTTGTGCTGGAAAAACCTCTCTGAAGTACCCGGTTACAAAAAAGATAAACCAGGTCGATGACTATCACGGCGTTAAAGTTAAGGACCCTTACCGTTGGTTAGAAGATGTAAATTCAAAAGCCACAACCAAATGGGTAACAACGCAGAAAAAACTCACGGACAGTTACCTGGCGGGAATACCGTTCCGGGAAAACATCAAAGCGCGCTTAACGGAAATCTCCAATTATGAAAAATATTCGCGTACATCCAAACATGGTGAATATTATACTTTCTGGAAAAATACCGGCCTCCAGGATCAATCCGTGGTTTATATTCAAAAAGGGTTGGCTGGCGACGCCAATGTCCTGCTGGACCCCAATACCTTTTCCAACGATGGGTCTATTACACTTACGCAGGTTACTTTTTCCAACGATCAAAAGTATGTTGGTTATGAAATTTCCCCTGGCGGGTCCGACTGGCGGGAATATTTTGTCATGGAAACGGAATCCGGGAAAAAATTGAACGACCATATCCAATGGGCGAAGTTTTCCGAAATGTCCTGGTATAAGGGTGGTTTTTTTTACAGTCGTTACGATGAACCCAAAGATGCGGATAAACTAAAAGCAAAAATCGAATTTCAAAAATTTTTTTATCACAAAGTAGGAACGCCCCAATCCGAAGATAAATTGATATATAGTGATAACACCAATCCCCAATTGGGATTTGGCGCAAAAGTCACAGACAATGAAAAGTACCTGGTCATTACCGCCTGGGAAGGTTCGGCAAATCATAATTTCCTTTATTATAAAAACCTGGAAACCGATTCGCCCGTGATCCCCCTTATCGATAAACCGCTGGCTCAACTGGCATTTGTGGAGGAAATCGACGGCCGGTTCCTGGTAATGACCGATTATGAAGCGCCCAATTTTAAACTTATTCTCATCGATCCCTTGAACCCTCAAAAAGAAAACTGGAAAGCGATTATCCCGGGATCAATAGATAAAATGGACGATGTTTCATTTGTGGGCGGCAGGTTGATCGTCTCCTATTTAAAGGATGCCAACACGGTTGTTTCTGTGTTTGAACCCGGGGGGCAGAAACTGTATGATATTGCTCTGCCGGGTATAGGAACAGCCGTGGGTTTCGACGGCAGAAAGGATGACAGCGAGGTATTTTATTCCTTTTTCTCTTTTACTACTCCCCCCACCACCTACCGTTATTTGATAAAGGAGAACAAATCCGAACCGTTTCGAAAAGCAAATGTCAAATTTGACCCGGATAAATTTGAAACAATCCAGGTATTTTATGAAAGTAAGGACAAGACCCGGGTCCCTTTGTTTATCGTGTACAAAAAGGGATTGGAATTGAACGGTCAAAATCCCACTTATCTTTTTGGTTATGGCGGTTTCAATTCATCCATGCAGCCTTATTTTAGCTGGACCATCATTCCCCTGCTGGAAAGCGGCGGTGTGTTTGCCATGGCCTGTCTCAGGGGTGGGGGTGAATATGGGGAAGAATGGCACCGCGCCGCCATGTTTGAAAAGAAGCAAAATGTGTTCGACGACTATATTGCCGCCGCCGAGTATTTGATTGCTAAAGGATATACTTCAGCGCGGAAACTGGCTGCTTACGGCGCTTCCAATGGCGGATTATTGGTGGCGGCCGTTATCAACCAGCGCCCGGATTTGTTCCGGGTGGCTTTTCCCGCGGTAGGTGTACTGGATATGCTTCGTTATCAAAAGTTTACTATCGGCTGGGCCTGGGCAGGAGAATACGGCTCCAGTGAAAACCCTGAACAATTTAAATATTTGGTTGCGTATTCCCCGCTTCACAACATTAAAGAAGGGATTGAATACCCGGCCACGATGGTGGAAACCGCGGACCATGACGACAGGGTTTTCCCGGCCCACTCTTTTAAGTACATTGCCGAGATGCAGGAAAAGTACAAAGGTAAAAACCCTATCCTTCTCCGGGTTGAAACAAAAGTCGGGCATGGGACCGGTTCCACTACCTCAAAAACCATTGAACGGTATACCGATATGTATTCATTTATGTTCTACAATTTGGGAATAACCCCGGTGTTCAAATAAATAAATCCAGGAGATTACATGATAAAAAAAATCGATCATATTGCCATTGCGGTTACCGACCTGGATGAAGAGATCAAACGCTACCGGGATGTGTTGGGATTGGAATACCACGGCGCCGAAGTGGTGGCAGACCAGAAAGTAAAAGTGGCGTTCTTTAGCGTCGGGGACGTCCATATCGAATTGACGGCCCCCACGGAAGAAGACTCCCCCGTGGGAAAATTTATTAGTAAAAAAGGCCCCGGCATTCACCACATCGCTTATGAGGTGGATGATCTTGGGGCGCAAATAAAAGATTTCCAGGCCAAAGATATCAAGATGATCGACAGCGAACCGCGCACCGGCGCCGGTAACTGTAAGATCGCTTTCGCCCACCCCAAAAGTTTCTCCGGCGTCCTGGTGGAATTGAAACAGAAGTAATTACCGGGTACTTGAAAAATGATGGGTTTTGGTTTATTATAAGCAGACCAATGAAATCTACAATTAAAAATAGGACTTATAAATTTAATTCAAATAAATAATATAGGAGGATCATATATGGATTATACATTTTCCAATGTTTCAAATCGAATCGTACGATCGGAGATCAGGGAGATATTAAAATGGACCCGGAAACCGGGAGTTATTTCATTTGGCGGGGGTTTACCCGACGCATCGTTATTTCCTCTCAAGGATATAACCCAAATAACCGCCGATGTATTGGAGAGCAAAGGATTCTTAGCGCTCCAATATGGCCCCACCGAAGGGGAGCCGCCCATGCTGGAGGCCCTGGCGGCCCATATGAAAGCGTATGGCGACGATACCACGATGGAACAGATATGCATTACATCGTCTTCACAGCAGGGGCTTGATCTTATGGGGTTATTGTTCCTGGATGAAGGGGCCCCCATTATCATGGAATTGCCGTCCTATCTTGGGGCCATCCAGGTGTTTCGCCGCTGCCTCGCCGATATGCGCGGCGTCCCCATGGACGAAGAAGGTATGGATTTGGTCGCACTGGTAAAGGAACTGGATAAATTGGCAAAAGAAGGCAAAAAACCCCGGTTTATTTACGTTATCCCGGATTACCAGAACCCCTCCGGCATTACCATGAGCCTTGCCCGCAGGAAAGAACTTATTAAAATCGCATCCGAGAGAGGCATCCCCCTGCTGGAAGATTCCCCTTACCGTGAACTGAGTTTTACCGGCGAAATACTGCCGAGCCTGTGGAGCCTTTCCGGCGGGAAAGGGGTGATTATGATGAAAACTTTTTCAAAGACACTCTTTCCCGGTATGCGCATGGGCTGGCTGGTGGCCGATCCCTTTGTAATCGATAAAGTGGTTATGCTCAAACAATCCGTGGACCTTTGCACCCCGTCTTTTACCCAGCTTATACTGGCTGAATATATTAAACGGGGTAAGATGAAGGAAACGATTAATAAAGCCATCGAATGCTACAGACCGAAACGCGAAGCCATGTTAAACGCCCTGGAGAAATATATGCCCAAAGGGATCAAATGGTCGAAACCTTCGGGCGGGATGTTCTTGTGGGTGGTGCTGCCAGAGAAGCTGGATACCAAAGAGATTTTTATGACGGCCATCGAACATAATGTAGCCTACGTTACCGGCAGACCATTCCACTGCGATAATTCAGGCGGCAATACCATGCGTTTGAATTATTCTTTCCCTTCCGTCGAACAAATCGAAACAGGCATCAAACACCTCGCCGATGCCATTAAAGAGGTTTTATAATGCCTCCGGCGGCCAGGGACCTTTTTGAAAAAAGGTCCCTGGACCCCCAAAAACTTTTGCTCAAATGACTTCCTTATGGTCGAAGATTAAGGATTCCTGGCGCGGCTTGAAAAAAATTCGCCGACTTCTTGAATGGGATGACCTGCAAATGCAGAATCGTCTGCTCAAGACGGAAATCGACCGGCTGCGCGCTTCGCTGGAAGAACTGAAACGACACGCGGAAACGGAATGGGACCTAGCCCTGGACGGTCCGGGCGCTGGAACTTTCGATGATTTTTATTATGCTTTCGAAGAAAAATTCCGCGGCAGCCGCGAACTGGTAAAGTCCCGGCTGGCAATCTACCTCCCCTATGTGGAACGAGCCCGCGGCTTGAATGCCGCGGGTGGATTCCTGGACATCGGCTGCGGACGCGGCGAGTGGCTGGAACTTTTGAAAGAAAATAACGTCGCTTGCCGCGGCATCGACCTCAACCAACGTATGATCGATGAAACACGGGCCCGGGGTTTGGAATCCGAGCGGGCGGACGCCCTGGCTTTCCTGCGCAAAATGCCCGATGAATCTTTATCCGGTATCAGCGGTTTCCACATCATCGAACATCTGCCGTTCGCGGCGCTGATGACGTTACTGGCCGAGGCCCGGCGTACGCTGGCCCCGGGCGGGGTGCTGATCCTGGAAACGCCGAACCCGGAAAACTTTATTGTAGGTTCATGTAATTTCTACGTAGACCCCACCCACCGCCGTCCCATCCTGCCTGTGGCTTTGGGGTTCATGCTCTCCCAGGCGGGGTTCAAGGAACACGAGTGCCTACAAGTCTCATTGCCGGATTACCTGGGTGGAACCGACGGGGTTCCGGCTTCCGGTGTGTTGAGGTCCCTGGCGGAACACATGACTGTGGGCCAGGACTACGCCATGATTGCCTTCAAGCCCCAGGCCGGTTGAGTTTATATTCCCATGAACCGCATATTTTATTTTCTTTCTATCCTGGCTTTTATTGTCGCTGTTCTCACCATCGGATTCCATTTGAATTTCCTTGTTTTGGCGGTGTTTTTCTTTGTCATAGGAGCTGTCGCTGCGTTTTTCGGCGGGCAAACATTTTCTCTTTACTTATTTATATTCCTCTTTCCATTTATCAATTCAAGTCCTGCGCTTATGGGCAGCCGGTTGCCATTCAATTACATCGCGCCGGCGTTGTTCCTGCTGTGCGGTATCTTATCAAAAGTTTTAGGAAGTCCAGAAACCATTTTTCAAAAG
>Ga0315278_10000099_pt1 | contig 73212 bp, 64 predicted proteins | sample YL17G06_0_MG_FD_203880 | JGI IMG/M metagenome (GOLD analysis project Ga0315278, IMG submission 203880) | Sediment microbial communities from Yellowstone Lake, YNP, Wyoming, USA - YL17G06_0 | ecosystem: Environmental > Aquatic > Freshwater > Lake > Sediment | place: USA: Wyoming | collected... | reverse complement strand
ATCGCTTCCTCCTCGGCGCCGACCTACGTCGGCTCTGTTTGCCTTAACCGAAGATCGAGGCGATGGTCACCTTCCTCAAGTCCCCTTGAGCGCTCTACCCCCGTACACCACATCCGTGGACTCTAACGCTTTGCGGAAACCAGGACTCGTGGCGGACATCACCGACTGGATGGAGCCCCTCGGCTGTTCCTCAGATGATCTCTCCCCGATTCGGAAGCACACGGGGGACGCCCACTCGGAAGCGACGCGTTCCTCCACTGCGTTGAATCTGTCACCGGTCGTGTTGTTCGCCCCAAGAAACCAGGGCCGAGGCGCACGAGATGAGGACTCACCGGGCCGCCCTCCCACCAAGGTGAAGCGGGTCTCGGTTCTACGTCTTACCCAACAGCTTCTTCACGTGCGGGATCAGACCGCCGTCGTTGAGGATGGCGAGGACTTCCTTTGGCAGGGCCGGGAAGTGGTACTCCCGCCCCTCGTGAATGACGACGCCTCGCTCGAAGTCGATCGCGATCGTGTCTCCCTTCTTGATAGCGTCGGTTCCGTAGGCGAGCTCGACCACGGGAAGCCCTTCGCCTACCAGGTCGTGAAAGCACGGTGGGCTTGACATTTGAGGCCAATGCTTGCAAAATGAACACTGAATGTTGAAGTTGTACGACCGACTTCGAACGAGGTGCCATGATTGACCGAGCGCTTCAACCTGTGCTCCGTCGTGCAGCTCGAGAGTACCCGATCGTCACGCTCACGGGGCCGCGGCAATCCGGCAAGACGACGCTCGCCAAGCTGGCCTTCCCGGATCATGCCTACGCGAGTCTCGAGGATCCGGACGAGCGCGGGTTCGCGACGGCGGATCCACGTGGCTTCCTGGCTCAGTTCAAGGGTCGAGTCATCCTTGACGAGATCCAGCGCGCTCCCGAGCTCTTTTCGTACATCCAGACCGAGGCGGACGTCGAGGCGACGAAAGGGCGGTACATCCTCACCGGCTCCCAAAGCTTCCTCCTGATGCGAAGTGTCAGCCAGTCGCTCGCGGGTCGGGCGGCTATCCTCCACCTGTTGCCGCTCTCGTGGTCGGAGCTTCGGGGCCGCGCGCCGCTCTCCCTGAAGACCCTGGGTCGAGCAGTGCCCGCGCACACCGGCGAGAAGATGCCGGACCTGATGGATGTCCTGTTCACCGGGTTCTACCCGGCCATCCACGATCGGCGCCTCGCTCCTCAAGACTGGCTCGCCAACTACTACCGCACCTACGTGGAGCGCGACGTTCGCGAGCTCCTGAACGTAGGAGACCTCGAGGCCTTCGGCCGATTCATCCGCCTGTGTGCGGGAAGGAACGGGCAACTGCTTAACCTATCGTCCCTCGCGGCCGACTGTGGCATCTCCCAGCCGACGGCGAGGCGGTGGATCTCCGTGCTGGAGGCAAGCTTCCTGATCCTCCTACTCCGTCCGCACCATCGCAACTTCAGCAAGCGCCTGGTCAAGAGCCCGAAGCTCTACTTCCTCGATACGGGGCTCCTCGCGTACCTCCTGCGCATCCGCTCGCCCGACGAGCTACGCATCCACTCGTCGCGCGGCGCGATCTTCGAGAGCTTCGTCATGTCGGAACTCGGGAAGAACTCGATCCATCGCGGCGAGGAGCCGAACCTCGCCTTCTGGCGAGACTCCGTAGGCCACGAGGTTGACGTGATCGTCGACCAGGGATTGCAGCTCGTCCCCATTGAGATCAAGTCGGGCGAGACGCTGGCGGAGGACGCCTTTAATGGGTTGCGGTACTGGCTCGGTCTCGCAGAAACGCCGAACGCTCCGGCCGCTCTCGTCTACGGCGGCGCCGACTCCTTCCGGCGCTCGGGCGTTGTCGCCACCTCATGGGCCGACCTCTAGCCTCTGACGGCTACGCCTTCCCCAGCAGCTTCTTGACGTGCGGGATGAGCCCGCCGTCGTTGAGAATGGCGAGGACTTCCTTGGGCAGGGCCGGGAAGTGGTACTCCCTCCCGTCGTGGATGACGACGCCCTTCTCGAAGTCGATCCCGATCGTGTCGCCCTTCTGGGCCAAGCCCGCGCCGCCAGCCACTCCGACAACAGGCGGCCCTGCATGCCGCGAAAGGGTTTTGGGCTGCGCGTTGCCGTGGTGTCCTTGCAGATTGAACATCCGATGTTCGATTTGCGCAACCTCGGCACCGGCTCAAGCGGCCTCCGCCGGACCGCGCCGGTTTTTTTGCGCCATTACGCATCGTGCGTAACGCATTATGCGTAACGCGAGGACAAGGTCAAGGGCTGCGGCGCGCCTCGGTACGAAAGACGGGAGACGTTCAGGCGTCGCTTCCAGCCAGCCCCGCTTGGAGAGATGCGTTCTACCACTCCCCCAAACAGCTTCTTCACATGCGGAATGAGGCCGCCGTCGTTCAGGATGGCGAGGACTTCCTTGGGCAGGGCCGGGAAGTGGTACTCCCCCCCCTCGTTGATGACGACGCCCTTCTCGAAGGCGATCTTCACGACGTCGTCCTTCGCGATCATGTCTGTCCTGCCGGCGAGTGCGACGACGGGCAGGACGAATCCTAGCCTGCTCCTGACAGAGAGTCCTCGAGAACCCGAAGCAGCGCCGGTACGTCGTCGGTCGCCGTTCGCCAGAGGATGTCGAGGTTGATGTCGAAATAGGCATGAACGAGCCGATGGCGCATGTCGACGAGGTCGTCCCACGGGATCCCCGGCAGGCTCTCTCGGGTCCCCGGCGTGGTTTGGTACGCGGCCTCGCCGATGATCTCGATGGCTTTGACGAGCGCTAGGACAAGCTGCCGGTCGCTGTCTAGATCAGCGCGAGATCGCTCTCGCGAGAAGTCGACGACGTCGCGCGCAGAATCGAGCATGTATCGCAGCCGAATGTCATTGGCTCTCTGCATAGTGCACCTCGGCCTGGTCGAGCACGCTCTGGCGGAAGTAGCGGCTTAGGTCCTCGGGGGTTCGCAGATCCACCTTGCGCCCGCCGAAGGCGGGGGAAAGCTCGCGCTCCATGCTCGCAATGCGCAGGAGTCCCGGAGCGAACCCAGGATCGAACTCGACCAGCACATCCACGTCGCTCTCGGGCCGGAAGTCGTCGCGCAGCGCGGATCCGAAGAGCGCGAGGCGCCGGATCTGGTGCTCCCGGCAGAACGCCGCAATCCTCTTCTCGTCCACCTCGATCCGAGCCATGTCGTCACCTCGCTAGCACCGTGTGTCTCGCCCCATTGTACAGAGAGAGCGCATCGCGAAGCACCAGCATTCCCTCCAGCGTGCGGCGGGCAGCAGCAGCGGCCGAGCTAGCCCTTCGCCTGCGCGAGCAGCTTCTTCACGTGCGGAATCAACCCGCCGTCGTTCAGGATGGCGAGGACTTCCTTGGGCAGGGCCGGGAAGTGGTACTCCTTGCCCGCATGGATGACGACGCCCTTCTCGAAGTCGATCCCGATGGTGTCTCCCTTCTTGATGGCGTCGGTTCCGTAGGCAAGCTCGACTACGGGGAGGCCTTCGTTGATGGCGTTGCGGAAGAAGAGGCGGGAGAAGGAGACCGCCACGACCGCGGCGACGCCGGAGGCCTTGACGCAGGTGGCGGCCTGTTCGCGCGACGAGCCGCAGCCGAAGTTCGCGCCCGCCACGATGATGTCGCCCCTCTTCACTTCCTTGGCGAAGGTGGGGTCGAGGTCCTCGAGGGCGTGCTGGGCCATCTCCGCGGGCGTCATCGGCTTGTACGTGTACTTCCCGGGGAAGATGACGTCAGTGTTGACGTCGTCCCCGTACTTCCAGACCTTCCCTTCGATCATGCGCCACCTCCGGCGTAAGCCTGGCGGGGATCGGTGATCACGCCTGTGACCGCCGACGCGGCGACCGTCGCCGGCGAGGCGAGGTAGGTCGACGCCTCCGCCGATCCCATCCGTCCCTTGAAGTTCCGATTGGCGGTGGAGAGACAGACCTCGCCCGCGGCGAGGACCCCTTCGTGCGCCCCGAGGCACGGGCCGCAGCCCGGGTTCAGCACCATCGCGCCCGCCTTCACAAAGATCTGGATGAGTCCCTGATCGAGGGCTTCGAGGAGCACTTCCTGCGACGCGGGGAGGACGAGCATGCGCACGCCCTTGGCGAGCTTCTTCCCTTCCAGGAACCGCGCGGCGAGCTTGAGGTCCTCGAGGCGGCCGTTGGTGCAGGTACCGAGCAACGCCTGGTCGATCCTCGTCCCGGCGACGTCCTCCACCGGGACGACGTTGTCCACGGTGTGGGGTTTGGCTACCTGAGGGCCGAGCGCGGACGCGTCGTAGGTCAGGACCCTCTCATACACGGCGTCCGGGTCGGGGTAGATCGGGGTGTACTCGGCCACAGCGCGGCCGTTGAGGAAGGCGAAGGTCTTCTTGTCCGGGGCGCAGTAGCCGTTCTTGGCCCCCATCTCGACCGCCATGTTCGTAAGGACGAGGCGCGAGGAGAGGCTCATCGCCTCGATCCCTTCGCCCATGTACTCGACCGAGCGGTAGAGGGCTCCATCCGCGCCGATGTCGCCGATGATCTTGAGCACGAGGTCCTTCGACGTCACCGGCTCCTTGAGCTTCCCGGTGACGTCGATCCTGAAGGTCGCCGGGGTCTTGAGCCAGATCCGCGACGTCGCGTAGAGGGCGGCCATCTCCGAGCGGCCGACCCCGGCGGAGAAGGCGCCGAACGCGCCGTAGGCCGTGGTGTGCGAGTCGGAGCCCAAGATCAAGCTCCCGGGTAGGGCGAACCCCATCTCCGGGAGGACTTGGTGGCAGATCCCGACGCCGGCGTCGTAGAACGCTTTGATGCCTTGCTTGGCGACGAACTCGCGGATCTCCTTGTGTCCGAGAGCGTACTCCTCGGTCGAGGCGGGCACGGTGTGATCGAGCACGATCACGAAGCGGTCCGGGTTCTTCACCCGCTCCACCCCGAGCTTGGCGAAGGTCTTCGAAATCGCGGCGGTGTTGTCGTGCGAGAGGCAGAAGTCGGGCTCGACGTCGACGATCTGCCCGACCGCGACCGTGGCAAGTCCCGCCTTCTTCGCCAGCACCTTCTGGGCAAAGGTCAGTCCCATGTCGATCACCCCTCGAGTGGATCGAAGTTCATGAAGTCGGCGTAGTGGAGGATGATCGCCTCCGCCGTCCGCTTGTAGGGGTCTCCTTCCTTGGAGTGGGTGCCGATGATGTGCAGGACCTCGGCCGGGAGGCCCTGGGCATCAGCCAGGGCGAGCCCGGAGAAGGGATGCCGCACCAGCGACCCCTCTTTCGTCTTCTTGAACGTCCCGCCGGTCTCCGTCACCTCGAGGAGCTTCCCCACGTCGTGGAGGAGGGCCCCGGCGAGGAGGATGTCCCGGTTGAGCTTGAGCTCGCCCTTGTAGATCTCGTCGAACGTCTCTGCCACGGCCAGGCAGACCTTGGTGACGCTGCGCACGTGGTCGGCGAAGCTGATCTTGACGGGTTTCAAGAGCGTGAAGGGCATGCGCGCGATGTCCTTCGGTGTCCAGCCGCCGCGCTTGAGTCCCTCTTCCCAGGTCGCGAGGACCTTCTCGCGGAGGTCCTTGTTCTCGATCAGGTCGACCTCGGGGAGGAACTTGCGAATCTCGTCTCTCACTCCCATCCTTCCACCTTCCTTACGACGTCGATCATGGTTCCGTCCCGCCACTCGATCGCGGCGATGACTTCGTCTCCAAACACGGGCCGGCCGAGCGGCCGCACGAGCCGGTCGGCCTCCTCCTTCATCTCAGAGAGCTCGCGCACCGGGAGCCCGGCCGCGAGGAGGGAATCCTTCAAGTCCTGGCGCTTGGGGTTCACGGCAAGCCCGCGCTCGGTGACAATCACGTCGATCACCTCGCCAGGGGTCGTCACGGTCGTGACTCGGTCGAGGATCACGGGGAGCCGGCCGCGGATCGAAGGGGCGGTGATGAGGGTCATCTTCGCTCCGGCGGCCACGTCCTGGTGCCCGCCGATCCCGTGCAGGAGCCGGCCGTCGGAGTGGGTGTTCACGTTCACGTTGAAGTCGAGGTCGACCTCGGTCGCCCCGAGGAAGGCGGCGTCGAGCATGTAGGTCGAGCAGCCGCGGGAGTCGTAGTTCGCGTAGAGGCCCGGGTCCATCATGAGGTGCGCGGGGTCTTGGCGGAGGGAGGCGACCGCCGTCGGGTCAAACGCCTGGCCGTCGAGGATCGCACGCACGAGTCCCTTGTGCAGCATGTCGACGATGATCTTCGTGCCGCCGCCCATGACGAAACTCCCCACGATCTTCGCCTTCTCCATCTCCTCGGCAAGGTACATCGTCGCGGCAAGCGAGATCCCGCCCGCTCCGCCCTGGAAGGAGAGGCCCTCCTTGAAGTAGGGCGAGGCCCGCACCGCGTCGGCGGCGAGGCGGGCGATCCGCAGGCGCGCCGGGGAGCGGGTCATCTCGAGCGTGCCGGAGGCGATCTGCGCCGGGTCGCCGACCTCGTCCACAAGGACGACGTAGTCGGTCCATCCCTGCTCGATCTCGAAGGGGTAGGCCGGGTAGGGAACGAGGTCGTTCGTGACGACGACGGTCTTCTTCGCGTACTGGGCGTCGACGCGGCAAAAGCCGATCGGCCCGCAGGGGGTCCGGCCGTTGATCCCGTTCGCGTTCCCGAAGGGATCGGCCTGGGAGGCGGCGATGAAGGCCACGTCGATTTCGACGTCGCCCGCCTCGATGGCGCGCCAGCGGCCGCCGTGTGAGCGGAGCGTCCCCGGCTCGGCGAGCTTCCCGCCCTGCGAGACGAAGGCGCCCACCGGTCCGTTCAGCGAGCCTTCGATGCGGTTGACGACGCCGGCCTGGATGTGGTCGACGAGCTTGGAATGCGTGGGAAAGAGGGCGGTGGGGAAGAGGCGGAGGTTCTTGAGGCCGGCTCGGGCGCAGGCGTCGACGACCTGGTTGATGACCCGGTCGCCCTCGCGGAAGGAGTGATGGAAGGAGATGGTCATTCCATCCTTGAGCCCGGTCGCCTCGATCGCGGCCTCAAGCGACTCGAGGACCTTCTTCTCCCCGGGAGCGCTCCACTTCTGGGGCCGGGCGGCCTTGCGGCCGGTCCGCTTCGTCACGAACGCCCCGGCGAACGGTTCGATAGAGCGGCTGCCGATCCTCTCGGGGATCTCACGGCCGAGCGCGTTCTTCATCGGGAGTCCCTCCTTGCGAGGCGATCCGCCAGGTACAGGGCACGCCACGCCCGCTCCAGGACCGGTCGGTCGATCATCTTCCCGCCGATCGCGATCGCGCCGATCCCGCGTCTCTGTGCCTCCTCGGCCGCGGCGACGACCTTCCTCGCCTCCTCAAGCTCCTTCTCGCTTGGTGAGAAGACGGCGTGGAGCGGGCCGATCTGGGCGGGGTGGATCGAACCCTTTCCGTCGAAGCCCAGATCGCGCGCGAGCGCCGCTTCGGCGAGGAGTCCCTTCTCGTTCTCCACGTCGGAGTAGACCGTGTCGGAGGCCTGAATCCCGGCGGCCTTGGCTGCGGCGACCAACATCGAGCGGGCGAAGAGGAGCGCCTCCGGCGTGCGCCGGGCTCCGACGTCGCGGGTGAAGTCCTCGGCGCCGAAGGCAAGCGCCACCACTCGCGGGTCGGCCGCGGCGATCTCCTCGGCGTGGAGGATCCCTTTGGCCGTCTCGAGGATCGGCATGACGAGAGTCGTTCCGGCCGGGATATCCAGGCTCTTCTCGAGTGACCCCAGTTCCTTGGACAGCGCGGCCACGTCCGCCTTCGACTCGGCCTTGGGAAGCGCGACGCCGTGCGGTCGGCCGCGCAGGACCTCGGGAAGGTCGTCCCTCCCGCCCAGTTCGAGGGGGTTGATCCGGACCCAGACCTCCCCGGGGAAGTCGATCGCCGCGAGGAGGTGCTTCACGAGGACCCGCGCGGCGGCCTTCTCGGCCGGCGGGACGGAGTCCTCGAGGTCAAGCAGAACGCAGTCCGCGCCGTGGAGCTCGATTCCGACGAGGAGGCGCGGGCTGTTGCCGGGGGCGTAGAGGCGGCTCCGCCGAGGCGCGTCGCGCTGCGCCTTCTCGCGCTTGACGCGCGGGCCAAGCGGCGAGAGGTCCGGGAACGCGGCACGGGCCGCGCTCTCCACCCGCGCGGCGAGGACGTAGTTGAGGGCCCCCTGATCGAGGACGGAGACCAAGCCTTTGACCTTCCCGAGCTGGGAGAGAGTCTTCTCGACCACCTCGCGGATGCCGCGCTCGAAGAGCTTGGGGTCCTCCGTCTTGACCTCGACGGAGAGAGAGCGCGCCGGCGAAACCGCGACCCGGCAGTCTCCCTTCGCGTCGGACCCAGCCATCGTCTCGTTTGGCATATCCCCTCCTAGCGCAACAGGAGCGCGAGCACCGCCTTCTGGGCGTGGAGGCGATTCTCCGCTTGATCGAAGATGGCGCTCCCCGGGCTGCGGGAGGCCTCGTAGGTGATCTCCTCCCCGTAGTGCGCCGGCAGGCAATGGAGGACGAGGGCGTCGTTCGCCGCGACGTCCAGGAGGCGCTGGTCGATGGTGAAGCCCGCGAAGGCCCGGCGCCTTTTTTCGGCCTCCGTCTCCTGTCCCATGCTTGCCCAGGTGTCGGTGTACAGGATGTCGGCCCCGGTCGCGGCCTCGACGGGGTCGCGGTGCATCTGGATCCGGCCGCCGGCCTCGCGGGCGGCGGCGACGATCGCGTCATCGGGTTCGTAGCCCTTTGGACAGGCGATGCGGAACGCCATGCCCACCTTGGCGCAGCCGTTGATCAGGGAGTGGGCGACGTTGTTCCCATCGCCGATGAAGGCCAGGGTGAGGGAGTCGAGGCGGCGCTTCTTCTCCCACACGGTGAGGAGGTCGGCCAGAGCCTGGCAAGGGTGCAGGAGATCCGAGAGCCCGTTGATGACCGGGACGGTGGCGAAGCGCGCCAGGTCGACGACGTCCTGGTGTGAGAAGACGCGCGCCATGATCCCGTCGACGTAGCGCGAGAGCACAATCGCCACGTCCTCCACGGTCTCGCGCTTCCCAAGCTGGATCTCTTCGGGGCCGATGTAGAGAGCCCGGCCTCCGAGCTCCGTCATCCCGACCTCGAAGGAGACCCGCGTGCGGAGCGAGGGCTTCTGGAAGACCATGGCGAGCGTCTTGTTGGCGAGCACGTCGTGGCGTACCCCCGCCTTGCGTTCGAGCTTCAGCGCTTTCGCGGTCTCCAGGATCTCGAAGACCTCTTCCCGCGAGAGGTCGGCGAGCGAGACGAGATCCTTCCTGTTCATGATGTCGGCCTCCTGAGGTTCGTCAATGACCTGGCTTGGGCCTCAGCCCGCGTTCCCCGTGACGGGCGAGACAACCAGCCACTGCCGCTCCGTTCCGGGTACCCGATCATAGCCGATGGCGAGAGACGAGCCAAGACCGGTCTAGCCCAGCGTCTCGGGGCGACGCGCGAAGGGGAGACTCGCCCAGGCCGAAAGCCTTCTCCAGCGGCGGCGCCTCTCAGGCTGGGGGGTGCCTTCCCCGGCGCGGCCTCCGACGGGGCGGGAGGACTCGGATCGAGTAGATGCCCAAGCGGTTGGCTCCGAGCACATCGGTGAGCAGACGATCCCCGACCATCACCGCCTGCTGCGGCGAGGCGCCCAGTTCCTGCAAGAGTGACAGGAAACCCCTCTTCCAGGGCTTCCGGGCCGTGTGGCGCAGGGGGTAGCGACCTCCGAGCGCGTCCAAGAGGGGGTCCCCATTGTGGCGTCGGTTGGTGAGGATCCCCACGCGAAGGCCGATCGTGTCCAGTTTTTCAAGGAGAGCGAGGACGGCCGGCTCCATGTCCGCAAGGCCGCGCTCCTTGAGGGTTTGATCGAGGTCAAAGAGGACCGTGGTCATCCCGAGGCGCAAGAGCCGCTCGAAGTCAATCGCCAAGATCGACGGGACGGTCTCACGAGGACGAAGGAGATGCACCGTCTTGCTCCCGTAGGACGTCGCCGATCGCCGCGGCGCGGCGCAGCTTCTCAAGGAGACCGAGGAACTCCTCTTCCATGCCCGGCGCGACGAAGACCTGGAAGTAGATCTTCCCGTCCTCGAGCTTGTAGTCCCGGCGGACGTTCGCCAGACCGTCGTAGGCGCTGACGATCGCATCGATGAAGTGCACCTCTTCCTCGGATGTCTCTATCCAGAAGACCGAGGCCTCACGCGGGATCATCGCTTCTCCAGGGACGGTCGAGACCAGCGAGCGAGCGTCTTCGTCAACGCGAGCTCCGGGTCGACTCCATGTTCCCAGGCCATGGCGATGGCGGCCAGGATCCTTTGGCCTTCCTCCTCTTCCTGTGACGAGAAGGAGGTCTCCTCGATGGATCTTGAGCCGCCCAGCCGCTCCACGAGTCTGCGTGCTTCGAGGAGCGGGGGCAGCCGGTGGTCCGCCATGCCCTCACGCTCTTTGACGGCGCTCCACGTCTTGCGAATCGAACCGAGCTCTCGCGACGCGGTGCCGAAGACGTGCGGATGCCGACGGATGAGCTTCTGGGTGAGCAGGTCAATGACCGCGTCGATGGAGAACTGACCGGCTTCTGAAGCGATCTGCGCGTGGAGCAGTACCTGGAGCAGGACGTCTCCCAGCTCGTCGGCAAGAGATCGGGGATCCGCGGCGTCGATCGCGGCGATCGTCTCGTGGGCCTCCTCGAGGAGGTAGGGTCGGAGCGAGCGGTGGTCCTGGGCGCGGTCCCACGGGCATCCGTCCTCTGCCCGCAGGGCCGCGACAAGCCCGACTAGCTTTGGGAAGGACTCACCGCCCATTTACGGCGTCTGAGGGGAGCCGCTGGGCGTGCTCCCCGACGGGGCGGTGGAGCCTCCCACCTGCGCCAAGAGAGCGGCAACCTCATCCTTGTGATACGTGGGGGCGTCCTTGGCGATCGCGTCGAGTTTCTCCTTGGCTAGAGGGTTTCGCCCCTGAGCGATGTAGATCTTGGCCAACCCGAGCGCGGCATCCAAGCCCGCCGTGGTGAGGGGTTTCCCTTCGCCTGCCTGCTTCTGGCTGATGGTGACTATCTGGTTGTAGAGGGTGATCTTCGCGGCGTCGGTCGACGCGTTGGTGATCCCGCGCCGCAGATAGTCGAGTGCGGTGTCGTACTCTATACGCATGGAGTATGCGTCGGCGATGCCGGTGTAGGCTTCGATGGTGTCCGGCTTTGAGTCCAGAATGGCCGCGTACTGCTTGATGGCGGCGCTCCACATGTACTGCTTGGCATAGACCTTAGCCAGTTTCATGCGCATGTCGAGGTCGGTGGGAGCCAGTGCGACGACCTTCTCGCCCAACTGCTGCTTCTGGGCGTCGTCGAGCGACCGGCTGAACGCGTTGCGGTAGTTCTCGAGCGCCTTCGTCGTGTCCCCGCGTTGCAGGAGGACGTCCGCCAGTCCTTCGTAGGCCTCGACCCGGTACGGCGAGCGCACAATGACGTCCTCGAAGGACTTCTGTGCCTTTTCCAGGTCTCCCGCGGCAGCGTAGACCCGTCCCAGCTTCTGGTACACGTCCACGGCAGCGCCGGCCGTGAGCGCCTTCTGGTATCGATCGACGGCAACCGAGTACTGGGACGAAATCTGCGTCGCGAGGTCCTTCAGACGGGTGTCCTCCGCCGCGGTGCGGTTGGACTTTGCCTGGAGCGTCTTCTGTTCCGCAACGGCCGCGGTCAGGCGCGCGGACGCGACATCGCCCTGGCTCATGGCGAGTTTGGGGTTCTGGGGATCGAGTTTCTCGACCTGGGAGAGGACACCGTCCGCGTCATCGAGCCGGCCGGCGCCAAGGTAGACGCCAAAGAGCTTGAGCATCGTAGTAACGTCGTTTGGCTTTGTCTTCAGGGCAAGAAGGTACTGGTCCGCGGCCACGTCGTAGGCCTTCTGCGCGACGGCGACGTCGCCGGCGCCGACGTAGGCTGCGGTGTAGGACGGATCCTTGGCGATGACGTCGTGGAACTTGAGGTCGGCCCCGAACGGATCCCCGCGCTCCAAGAGCAGCTTGCCGTAGAGGTAGATGGCGGTGACGCTGTCCGGACTGAGGGCCAGGATGCGGTTGAGGAACGACTCATCAGGATCGACCTGGCTCACGGCTTCCAGGTACGCGGCGAGCGCTTTCGCTCTGAAGTCTGCGATCTCCTTGGTGAGCGCATCGATGCGTGCCGTGTCGTCGGGGGTCTTGACCTCTTTGGAGTCGAGCGTCGACTTCTCGCTCGCAGCGGTCGTTACCTTCTGTTCGTAGGTCCGGCCGATGTAGTACGGAAGGTAGCGGTCGTCCGATGTTCCCTGGGACCTGAGCTGCTCCAGCTGGGAGAGTCCCTTGTCGACGTTCGTTTGTCCGTCCACCACCGCCTGCAAGAGGGGAAGTTGGATCTGAGCCGAGGCCTGGGCGTAGATCTTCTGCGACCAGTCGCTAAACTCCTGATCCTGTTTTGACTTGAGGTAGTCGGTCTTGACCTTGTCCTTCGCCTCGGCGAAGTTGGGGCTCGTCCCCACCTTGCGATCCGTCACGCGGATGATGTGGTAGCCGTACTGCGTCTGTACGATGTCGCTTGTCTCCCCGACAGCGAGGGCAAAGGCGGCGGTTTCAAACTCCGCCACCATCTGGCCGCGGGTGAACCAGCCCAGGTCGCCTCCGTTGGTCGCGCTTCCCGTGTCGGTCGAGTTCTCCTGGGCGAGAGTCGCGAAGTCGGCGCCGCTCTTCAGCTGGGCGAGGATCGCCTCGGCCTTGGCGCGCTCCGGGACCAGGATGTGCGAAGCGCGCACCTGCTCCTGTGTGCCATAGACGGAGGCGTTCTGCTCGAAGTACGCCATGAGTTCCTCGTCGGTCGGCACAAGCGGGGTCACCACCGCGTCGCGGAGCGCCTGGATGCGCAGATTGAGGGCCACGTTGTCGCGCATCTGCGCCTTCCACGCCGCGAGGGTCGTTCCCTGGGCCACGAGGTATTCGGTCAGGGTCGCCTCTGTGATCTGATAGTTCTGGAGGAGCGTGTTGTACTGGGAGTTGAACGCGTTGGTGACAGTGCTTTCCGGGACCCTGATCTTCCTGCGGTCGGCCTCCTGCGTGTACAGGGCCTGCTGGACGAGTCCGCGAAGCGCCTGGGCTTCCATCTGCAGGGTGAACATGGCACCGCTCGCACCGCTCACCATGTAGCTTGTGTCCTGTCCCAACTGCTCGTAGTACTGGAGGTACTGGTTCTTGGTGCTCGTTGTTGCGGCATCCAACTGGGCGAGGGTGATCCGCGTCCCGCCCACGGTGGCGGCCGTATCGGTCTGTTTCTTGGTGCTGGTCTTGTTCTGGAGGACGCCGGAACGCTCGAGCCCGATCAGCCCAACGCCTCCGATCAGGAAGGCTAGGACGATTGCCCAGATGATGGTTTTCTGATGGCGCTTGTAGTGCATGTGTCTAGGTCACTCCTTCAAGAACGGATCGAATCCTCGCGGATAGTAGCCAAGAGGACAAGGGATGGCAAGGACCGGCGTGACCCGGTGCCGGGTCAGTGTGTCGGTTGGGCCGGTTCTTCGGCCGCCTTGGCGAGCGGGTGGCGAGCGCGGATCGCGAACTGGAGGGCCGTCCTCTCCTGGGCGTCGATCTCGACGCTCGCGAAGCCGGGAGTGAAGTACAGGTCGACTCCACTGGCCGCAACGTAGGCCCGGGCGATGGCGACGGCCTTGACCGCTTGGTTGACCGCCCTGGGGCCAATGACCTGAATCTCGGTTTCTCCCTGCTGGCGAATGCCGTTTGCAATCGCTCCCGCGACCGCTCCTGGGTCGGATGTGGAGGAAACCTTCAACTGGTTCAACCTGTCTCCTTGAGTCGTCACTTGGCGCTCTCCGTGAACTGGGTCTGGCGGATCACGTTGACCTTGATCTCTCCCGGGTAGCTTAGCTCCTCCTCGATGGCGCGGGCGATGTCGTACGCCAGCTTGGCGGCGATCTCGTCGTTCGCGCGCTCTGGCTGGACCATGACGCGCACCTCCCGACCTGCCTGCAGGGCGTAGGCCTCCTGCACGGCGGGGAAGGACCGGCACAGCTCTTCAAGATCGTGCAGCCGCTGGACGTACCGCTCAAACGTCTCCTGGCGGGCCCCGGGGCGTGCGGCCGAGAGCGAGTCGGCGGCCTGTATTAGGACGGCGACCACTCCGGAGGGTTCCACGTCGTCGTGATGCGCGGCGATGGCCTGAACCACTTCGGGCGATTCTCCGTAGCGGCGCGCGAGCTCGGCCCCGATCACCGCGTGTGGGCCATCAACCTCGTGATCGACGGCCTTGCCGATGTCGTGGAGAAGCCCGGCGCGCTTGGCGGTGACAGGGTCGATGCCTAGCTCATCAGCCAGCATCTTCGCGATCCAGCTCACTTCGAGCGAGTGAGCGAGCTGGTTCTGGCCGTAGCTTGTCCGGTATTGCAGCCGTCCAAGGAGCGTGGCCAGTTCCGGATGGAGGTCGATGCCGAGATCGAAGGCCGCCTTCTTCCCCTCTTCCTTGATGCGCTCCGCCAATCGCGCCTTGGCCCGCTGAACCTTCTCTTCGATCTGGGCGGGATGGATCCGGCCGTCCTCCAGGAGTCGCGTAAGAGCCATGCGCGCCACCTCTCGCCGCAGGGGGTGGAAGCAGGAGAGGACGACCATCTCCGGCGTGTCGTCGACGAGAAGCTCAACCCCAGTCAGCGCCTCGAAGGTCTTGATGTTCCGTCCCTCGCGGCCGATGATGCGTCCCTTGAACTCCTCCGAGGGGAGCGGCACCGAACTGACGGCGTTCTCTTCCACGTACTCCGCGGCGTATCGCTGAACCGCGGTGGCGATCACGCGAGCCGCACGCTGCTTTGCCTCCTCGTTGGAACGCCGTGCGACCTCCTCCACCTTGCGGGAGAAGAACCGCTGTGACTCGGTCTCCACCAGCTGGAGAAGGTGATCGCGGGCCTCTTTCTGGCTCCAACCGGCGATTCTCTCAAGCTGGGTCTTCCCTTCAGCGAGAAGGTGAGTCCCGACCTGCTTCAGTTGCTCCAGTTCGTCCTCATCCTTGCGTAGGGAATCCTCGATCTGTTCGAGGTAGCTCGACTTCTTGCCCAGGCGGTCCTCGCGGCGCAGGCTCCGTTCCTCCACGCGCGACAGTTCTTCCTCGCGACGCCCCATGCGTTCTTCGAGTTCCTCGCGCAGCTCCTGAACCTGCTGCTTGCCCTCGAGGATCTTCTCTCTCTTCAGCTGCTCGGCCTCTTCTTTCGCCGTGGCAAGAAGGTCGTTCACCTTGCGGCGGCGCGGGATACTTCCCAAGAGGTAGCCAAGGCAGATGGCGGCAGCGATACTGACCCCAAGGCCAACCCATTGCAGCATGTCCTGGCACTTCCCTTCCGGCGGTGGATGCTACCGGCGCCGGGCAGGACCTATTATACCCTCTTTCCGCGCCCTACACGCAGCACGGCAGGGAGGAAGAGGAGGCTGAACAGGAGGGCGAAGGCGATCCCCAGCAAGGCGCAGATGCCAAGGACGCGCAAGCCGGGTGTGCGGGCCAGGATGAGGCTTCCAAAGACGGAGAGCGTGGTGAGAGAGGTCATGACCACGGCGGCGGCGGTTGTCCGGCCACTCCGCTCGACGGCGCCCTGTGGGTCGACGCCGCGCTCTTCTGCATAGCGGACAAGCAGATAGACTCCGTTGTCTACGCCAAACCCAATGAGAAGAGGCGAGATGGTGATGTTGATGAAGTTGAACGGAATCTTGAGCACCCGCATTCCCGCGAGCATCCAGACATAGCCAAGTACGAGGGGAGCAGCCGCGAGCAGAGGTCTCATCCAGCCTCGCAGGGCGAACCAGAGGATGAGGGCGATCAACGCGGCGGCGATGATCGTCGAGAGGACGAAGTCTCGCTTCATGTAGTTCTCAAGTACCTTGATTCCCAGAGCGATTCCGAAGTAGTCGTTGGAGATCGATGCAGCGAAGGCGTCGAACGTCTGAAGGTTGTTGCCTTGGTTATAGGCAGGACTCATCCGTGCCCGGATGATGTACTTTCCTTCCGTGGTCAGATAGAGGGAGCGGACTCCTTCCGGCGTGCTGAGCAAGAGGTCTCGCAGGAGCGCCTCCGCAGGCGGAAGCTGGCGGATCGCGGCCAAGTTGGCGTCGAGATTCCGTAGCGCGCGCTGAAGGTCGAGGATCGTCGCGTGAGCGCGCTGTGCGTCGAGCGCCCTCAACGTCTGCTGGATGTCGCGCAGTTGGCTCTGGATCTGGTCGGACTCCCGGGCGATCCCGGCCAGCCCGTTGAGGGTGGAGGCGTACTCGACAAGGGAGAACGTCGTGTAGAGATCGCGCATCTGGCCGATGGCCACATTGCGATCAGCTAGGCCCCGGTCGAGCATGCCGAGCTGGTCGATGTAGGCTCCCATGTCCAGGTTGTTTAAGACCTGTTGCTGCTGAGCCAGGTTGACGGGCAGGAGGTCCTGTGCCGACTGCACGCTCATGACGAAGGAGTTCTCCTTGAGCCGCGCGACCACGGTCGAGAGCTCCGTCTCCGACGAGGCGAAGAACGTGAACTGCTCCCCGAGCTGAGCTTGATCGGGCGCGAAGTGGGCAAGGGCGTCGTTGAGGACGGCCATGCTCTCGGTCTTGGGTATGAGATCGGTGCTCGTAAACTGGAACGCCGTTTGCGACGCGAGGATCACGGCTCCGCACGTGAAGAGAATGACGACCGCGATCACGATCCGCGCGCGGGAGGTCACGAAGCGAAAGACCGGGGCGAAAACTCGCTCGTAGCTGATCACCTTCTCCCGGTGTTTGAAGCGCAGGAGGTAGTGAGAGAGCGTGATCAGCGTGGGGAAAAGGAAGAGGGTGGTCACGAACGCGCTCACGATCCCCATGCTCGAGATCACGCCCATCTCAAACAGCGCGCGGGAATCCGAGAAAAGCAGCCCGGTGAAGGCAAGGGAGACCGTCATCGCGGCGGTGAAGATGGCCAAGCCTTTGCGCTGCACGGCGGCGGAGAGAGCGCGGTTGAGGGACGCACCTTTCTCCCGCTCTTCGGCGTAACGCGAGACGAGGTGGATGCCGAACTCGATCCCGATGCCGAACACGAGGGCCGGCAGGAATGTGGTCATGAGATTGAAGCCCCCGCAGGCGAGCTTGGCCCAGGCGGTCATGACCACGATGCTGACAAGGAGAGGAATCGCTGCAATGACTGTGTAGAACAGGGAGCCGAACCCCAGGAAGAAGACGACGAGGACCGCCGCAGAGGAGAGAATCGTGGTGCGCTGCATGTCCGCGTTGATGATGGCGTTCATCTCAGCAATGAGGCTATAGGCTCCGGTGACTCCGACCGTGACGCCCTGCTGGGAGAGATCCACTCGGCTCAGATCCGCTCGGAGGGCCTTCATGACGGCGGCGCAGTAGGTGACCCCCTGTTGGGATGGCCCGCGCGGCCGCACGGTCATCAACAGCCGGCTCTTGTCCCTCGAGAAGACCGGTTGCCGGGTGGGTTCGGTATCTTCGGAGGGCACGAAGACGCTGGAGATATCGTCCACCGCCTGAGTCAGGCCGGGGAAGTTGTCGATGGAACGGACCGCGGCCAGCACCGCAGAGTTGAGAGAAACAACGCCCTTGAGGGTGTTCTCCACGTCAGCCGCGGCCGCACCGGGATTCGTCAGATCCAATCCGCCGGACAGGACTTCGGCCATGGTGACGCCCGCGTCGTTGTAGGCCGCGCCCAGGTCGGCCGTGGGGATGGCAGAGAAATCCTTCCCAGAGATGAAGCTCTGGGCGGTCGCCACACTGGTCTCGATCTTGGCAAGCTTGTCTGGTTTGAGATCGTAGACAAGGCGGTACTGCTCGGGGATGTCCTGCGAGAGTTGAAGGGTGTACGTGACCTCAACGAACTCGGGGTCCTGCTGCAGCACCTCGGCCAGGGCCTCGGCTGCGCCAAGGAGCGAGCGCTCTCGTTCCTCGGGAGCCAAGGCGTCGGCGTTGTTCAGAGAGAGGAGGAGGGCGACCGTGTCCGTCTGCGCGAGATACTGTTCGTTGTTGCGGTACTTGTCGACGAGCGGGTCATGCGCCGGAAGCAGGTCAAAGTACGAGCTGCGGAGCGGGACCTCGCGTATGTAGTACAGCGACGCCCCGGTGATGACCAACGCCACGGCCAGGACGAGCCACGCATGGTACCGGCATAGACGGAAGATCCCATGCAGAATCCTCTCGGCAGCCTTGGTCATGGCAGAGAGCGGCGCCCGATCAGCCCTTCTCCTCGCTCGGGCTGGTCACGTCGATGTCGTATCCGACGAGCTTGGCGGTCAGCCGGACGTTCTGACCACCCTTGCCGATCGCCAGGGATAACTCGTCGTCTGGCACGAGGACCTTGGCGTGGTGGGTCGCCTCATCGAGCTCGACCGAGATGACGCGCGCCGGCTCTAGGCTGTTGCGTAGCAGTTGCTGGGTATCATCGCTCCAGCGGATGAGGTCGATCTTCTCTCCGGAGAGCTCGCGCGTGACGACCCGTACGCGCGCTCCTCCAGCGCCAACGCACGTTCCAACGGGGTCCACGTTGGGATCAAGCGACTCCACGGCGACCTTGCTGCGCCGGCCCGCCTCTCGGGCGATCCGCCGCACGACCAGAATCCCCTCCTCGATCTCGGGGACCTCGAGGCGCATCAGCTGATGGACGAACTCTGGGTGGGCTCTGGACACAAGGATCCGGGGGTCTCCTTGGGTGTCTTCCACGCTCATGAGATAGGCTCGCAACCGCTCCCCCGCGTGGTACCGCTCGCCCGGGATCCGTTCGGCGTCAGGCAGAAGTGCCTCGGCGTCGCCAAGGTTGATCCAGACGCCCTTTCCCTCGAAGCGGTGAATGGCGCCGGTGATGATCTCTCCAACGCGGTGGATGTACAGCTCGTATACGATCGCGCGTCGCTTCTGCGTGATCTCCTGGCGGATCGTCTCCTCGGCCTTTTTCGTCGCGATCCGGCCGAACTTGGCCAAGTCAATGCGTTTGTTGTTGATGGAGATGTCACCCGACCGGGAGTCGATCTCCACTTCGACCGGGAGCTCCGTGTGGTACTCCTCCTGGTACGCGGCGGTGAGGCCCTTCCGAATGGCCTCATAGAGATCCTCGCGCGGGATCCCTTTCTCTTTGGCCATCTCCTCAAGGGCTTCGATGAACTCGATGTTCATGATGTGCAGGAACTTCTCCCCTTCACGCTCCTTCGTCGAAGACAGACCGTCGGCGTCCCCTGCGGAGGACGCGCGCCGCTAGCCGCCAGGCGGACCCCAGAAGACTGATAGGTCGCCTCCGGAGTGCCGGCAGCCCCTCCTGCGGGGTCAGCACCCGGGTACGCGGATCGGAAAAGCCTCTTCCATTCGTCGCATGATCACTGTATTATACGGAAACCCGCGCTCTAACACAAATTACGGAGGCCGATGGAGAAGGTTGAACTGGTGGTGACCGGAGCGGAGAACGGCCTCCGCCTTGACCGCTACATGGCAGAGAAGATCCAGGGAACTTCACGCATGACCCTTCAGCGCGAAATCCACGCCGGTCATGTCTCCGTGAACGGAGTGCCAGCCGCACACCCATCGCGAGAGATGCGGACCGGGGAGCGCGTGGTGTGGGAGTACGATCGCGTACCGATCCTCGCCCCACGACGGGCTCCGCTTTCCATCGTCTACGAGGACGAGAGCCTCCTGGTGGTGGACAAGGCCGCCGGCCAAGTCGTCCACCCGGGAGCAGGAAAGCATGATCCAACTCTCGTCGAGGCCCTGCTCATGGACCGGTCGCTCCCGGAGACCGAGGACCCGGCGCGGCCGGGGATCGTGCACCGGCTGGACAAGGAGACGAGCGGCCTGATCGTGGTTGCGAAGACCCACCCAGCTCTGGAGTCACTCAAGGAGCAATTCGCCGAACGTCGCGTGCAGAAGGCGTATCTCGCCGTGGTGGCGGGAGTGATTGATGAAGACGAGGGAGCGATTGACGCGCCGATCGGCAGGGACCCTGCCCGCCCGCGACGCATGACGGTTCGTGCGGAGGGCCGCACGGCCGAGACGGAGTTTCGCGTGCTCCACCGCACCGAGGCGACGACGCTCGTCGTGGTCTTTCCCCGCACGGGACGCACGCACCAGGTCCGCGTCCACCTACGCTACACAGGGCACCCTGTCCTGGGAGACGGCCTGTACGGGACGGGTCTGCAGGAGCGGCTTCTCCTCCACGCCTGGCGGCTTGAGTTCACTCACCCAGTGAGCGGGGCGAGGGTTCGCTTCGAGGCGCCGGTCCCTGAGAGCTTCCCGTCCTACCCTTACGAGACGATCGCGTGGTTGCCATCGCTGCCCTGAGGTAGTCGAGCGCGGCGACGTAGGTCAGAGCGATTCCCGAGTAGAGCACGTAGGGGCCGATCCAGAGGCGGATGAGGACAAGGAACACGCCGGCGACCACCACCGCGGCCGCCGCCTTTCCGACGAGGCGTGCCCCTTGAACGGCGTGGGCGCGCAGGTGAAGGACAAGGGCACCCACTGCGAGTGCAGCCTGCGGTACAACGAATAGAACGAGAGCCAGGACCGGGATCTCCCAAAGCGCGGCCAGCGTCGCCAGGACAGCGGCGAACAGGGCTTTGTCCACCGCTGGATCGAGTGCCTTTCCCCACGCGGTGACCTCTCCACGGCTGCGAGCCACGATTCCGTCGAGCACATCTCCGGCGCAGGACAAGAGGAACAAGGCCACCGCCGCCTCCCTCTGGCGGAGGACCAGACACAGGATGACCGGCGGAATCAGGGCCGCGCGGGCCAGGGTGATCTTGTTGGCGAGTGACATCGCGACGAATCTTAGTAGGGCCGCTGGGTTGGGGCAACCGGTCCTTGAGGAGGTCCGCTCAGGCTCGCTATAATCGCACGGAAACCGTACGGGGGGCGATGAGATGAAGCAGCGTGTGATCATCATGGGCGCAGCAGGCCGGGACTTCCACAATTTCAACGTCCACTTCCGCGACGATCCGCAGTACGAGGTCGTGGCCTTCACCGCGGCGCAGATCCCGGACATCGCGGGGAGGATGTACCCGCCGGAGCTCGCGGGACGCCTCTACCCCGACGGGATTCAAATCGAGCACGAAGAAGAGCTGGAGTACCTGATCAAAGCGAAAAGAGCCGACGTGGTCGTGTTCGCCTACAGTGACGTGTCGAATCAGCACGTCATGGAGCGTTCGGCTCTGGTGAACGCCGCGGGTGCCGACTTCGTTCTCCTGGGGACGGGATCGACGATGATCAAGTCGAAGCGCCCCCTCATCTCCGTCACGGCCGTGCGCACGGGGTCCGGGAAGAGCCAGACCACTCGCAGAGTGTGCCAGATCCTCAAGAAGAAGGGCCGTAAGGTGGCGGTGATTCGTCATCCCATGCCGTACGGAGACCTCGTCAAGCAGGAATGGCAGCGGTTCGAGACCTACGCCGATCTGGACCGGCATCACTGCACGATCGAGGAACGGGAGGAGTACGAGCCGCACATCGAAAGCGGGACGATCGTCTATGCCGGCGTGGACTACGAGAAGATCGTGCGCAAGGCGGAGGAGGAGGCGGATGTCGTCGTCTGGGACGGGGGAAACAACGACTTCTCCTTCTACAAGCCCGACTTGTCCATCGTCGTCGCTGACCCGCACCGGGCCGGCCACGAGCTCCTGTACTACCCGAGCGCAGTAAACGTACGCACCGCAGACGTGGTCGTCATCAACAAAGTGGACACCGCTTGTCTCGAGGACATTCACTTCGTGCGGGAGAACGTCAGCGCGCTGAACCCGCGGGCGTGGATTGTGGAGGCAGCATCGCCGATCCTGGTCGATGATCCAGCCGCGATCCGGGGCCGGCGCGTGTTGGTCATCGAGGATGGTCCCACGCTGACTCACGGGGGGATGGAGTACGGAGCAGGGACGATTGCCGCCCAGCGCTACGGGGCTCGCGAGATCGTGGACCCGCGGCCGTACGCCGTGGACTCGATCGCCGCCACCTTCGTCGCGTATCCCAAGGTCGGGCGACTCCTGCCGGCGATGGGATACGGCAAGGAGCAGATCCGCGACCTGCAGAAGACCGTCGACGCCGTGGAGTGCGAGGGCGTTGTGATTGGGACTCCGATCGACCTTTGCCGGCTCGTGTCGTTCCGCGTTCCGGTCACGCGGGTCCGCTATGAGCTGCAGGAGATCGGCTCACCCACGCTCGAGGAGCTCCTGAAGGATTTCTGAGGCGCGCTGGTGTCTGGCGAGCGTGTTCTGACGGCGTGCGTGGAGGGCTAGTCGCGGACGCGGAACGTGAACACGGCCGAGAACAGAACGCCGAAGATTGATCCTACGGCCAAGCCGAACAGGACATCGTGGAGTACCGCCCCGACCAGCGTGCCCACGGCGGCCCCCAGGGGCAAGAGGACCAAGAAGTGCCGGGCCCGCGATCGTGCGAGTCTCCTAGACATCGAGGTCCTCCACGAGGGAGAGGAACGTCTTGACCACGACCGGGTCGAACTGCGTTCCAGCGTTTCGCGCGATCTCCGCGCGCGCGTCGGCCTTCGACAGCACGACTCCGTAGGGGCGCTGCCAGGACATGGCGTCGTACGCGTCGGCGACAGCCAGAATGCGCGCCTCAATAGGTATGTCGTCGCCCCGGAGGCCGTTGGGGTAGCCGGTGCCGTCGAACCGCTCGTGGTGGGCGAGGACGATCTCTGCGGCCTCCTTAAGGAAGGCCCGGCGTGCCAGGATGGTTGCCCCAGATTCCGGGTGTCGCCGTATCTCTTCTCTCTCCTCATCGGTCAAAGGGCCGGGCTTGTTCAGGATGGCATCGGACACGCTCACCTTGCCGATGTCGTGGAGGTAGGCGGCGTGCGACAGGACGATCAGCTGCTGGCCAGTGAGGTTGAGGCGCTCCCCGATAGAGGCCACGAGCTGCTCGATTCGTTGGGAATGCCCCTCGGTCGCCGAGTCCTTCTCCTCGACCGATCGCCCTAGACTCATCATGTCGACGATCTCGTCGCGCATGACTTGGAAGCTGGGAGGGGAGGCGACCATCAACAGCTCGGTGTCCTCGCGGACGTGAAAGTAGGCTCGTTCAGTGAGGCCGTGATGATAGGCATAGTCGCCTGGGGAAAGCAGAACCTCTTGACCGGCCTGCTTCAACGCGAGGAGTCCGCTCGTGACATACAGGAACTCAAACCCTTTCCAGGAGGCCTCCTCATCGAGATAGAAGACTTTTCCCGCCTTGATCTGCTGGCGGGTGACCTCGACGGAGTCCTCTCGGGCGAGGAGCTCAAGGATCGTCGAGGGCTTCACGACCGAGTCCTGCGGGACCTCCCGCCGGCCGATCGTCAAGCCCTCGACCAAGGGTCTACCCTCCGAGTATGACTATCTAGCTCCCACCGACGTGGATCGGGACCGAGGAGCCTCCGACGTGGATGGGTACCGACGATCCGCCGACGTGGATCGGGACCGAGGAACCGCCGACGTGGATTGGATCTGCGGCGGCGGAAATCATCGTGGCTGCGAGGAACACGGAAACCAACACCACGAAGAGGATCGCTACCTTGGCGAGCCGTTTCATCTCTCCTCCTTTCCAGAACTAAGGTACTCAGATTGTGCCTTGGGCGATCGACGCCTAGACACGGCATGCGCGAGTGCTTATGGATTCTCATCTTACGGCATCTCCTCGCCCCGGGTTCGCCCACGACTTTGGCGTCTCTTGAGCCTTGTCTTGCTCCACACCACTTTAGACGGTGGCCCCAGGGAGAGCAAGAGATCGGCATCACAAACAGCCCGAAGGGTGGGGAAACGCGTTGTGCAGGGTGAAGCACGGAAGTACAATCCGCGCGACGCCTGGCAGGCGCCGCGTGACTTCCTGAGGAGGGGACGAAGATGGCTACGAGCAGAAGCCGGATGGTGACGATCGACGGGAACACCGCGGCGGCGCACGTGGCGTACGCATTCAGCGACGTTGCGGCGATCTACCCGATCACCCCCAGCTCGCCGATGGGCGAAGAGGCGGATGCCTGGGCGGCGCACGGGCGGAGGAACCTGTTCGGCCAAGTGCTCAAGGTTTCGGAGCTCCAGTCGGAGGCCGGTGCGGCGGGCGCATTGCATGGTTCGCTTGCGGCAGGAGCCTTCACGACGACGTTCACCGCCTCGCAAGGCCTTCTCCTCATGATTCCCAACATGTACAAGATCTCCGGCGAGCTCCTGCCTACGGTCTTTCACGTCTCGGCCCGCGCCCTGGCGGCGCACGCCCTCTCCATCTACGGCGACCACGCCGACGTGATGGCAACCCGGCAGACGGGGTTCGCCCTCCTGTGTTCGAGTTCCGTGCAGGAGGTGCTTGACCTCGCCCTCGTCGCGCATCTAGCGACCCTGCGGACGAAGGTGCCGTTCCTTCACTTCTTCGACGGGTTTCGCACCTCGCATGAGGTGCAGAAGGTCGACGCGCTTTCCTACGAGGAGATGGCGACCCTCGTGCCGTGGGACGAGGTGGAGGCGTTCCGGAGACGGGCGATGAACCCCGAACATCCACACCTGCGCGGGACCTCACAGAGCCCCGACATCTACTTCCAGGGCCGCGAGGCCGCGAATCCCTACTACCTCGCGACCCCGGGAATTGTCGAGGAGGTCATGAGCCAGGTCGCCCAACTCACCGGTCGTAGCTTGCACCTGTGCGACTACGTCGGCGCCCCCGATGCGGAGACCGTGATCATCGCCATGGGCTCGGCCTGTGACGTCATCGAGGAGACCATGAACTACCTGAACGGGAAGGGCGAGAAGACCGGGCTCGTGAAGATCCGGCTGTACCGCCCGTGGTCGGGCGAGGCTCTGGTCGAGGCCCTCCCCAAGTCGGTGAAGCGTATCGCGGTCCTCGACCGGACCAAGGAGCCGGGAAGCCAGGGAGAGCCCCTCTACCTCGATGTCTGCGCGACCTTCCAACAGCGGGGGGTCAAGACCCTGGTCGTCGGCGGCCGGTACGGCCTGGGGTCGAAGGACTTCACTCCCGGGATGGCCAGGGCTGTGTTCGAGAACCTCAAGACTCGGGAGCCGAAGAACGGGTTCACCGTGGGCATCGACGACGATGTGACGAAGACGTCCCTTGCGGTTCGCGAGGAGATCGACGTGTCTCCAGGGGGGACCATTCAGTGCAAGTTCTGGGGGCTGGGCTCCGACGGGACGGTGGGGGCGAACAAGAGCGCGATCAAGATCATCGGAGACAACACCGATCTCTATGCTCAAGGCTACTTTGCCTACGACGCAAAGAAGTCCGGCGGCATCACCGTGTCTCATTTGCGCTTCGGCAAGAGTCCCATCCAGTCGCCGTACCTGGTCCAGAACGCGGACTACGTCGCCTGCCACAACCCTGCCTACGTCGAAAAGTACGACCTCCTCGCTGGCGTCAAGAAGGGCGGTACGTTCGTCCTGAACTGCCCGTGGTCAAAAGAGGAGTTGGAGACGCACCTGCCCGCGTCGCTCAAGCGAACGATCGCGGAGAAGGGACTCAAGTTCTATACGATCGACGCGGTCAAGATTGCCGGAGACGTCGGCCTTGGCGGACGGATCAACATGATCATGCAGACCGTGTTCTTCAAGCTCGCCGGCGTTCTCCCGGTCGAAGAGGCCATCGCGCAGCTCAAGAAGGCGATCGAGAAAGAGTACGGCAAGAAGGGCGAGAAGGTCGTGCAAATGAACAACGCCGGGGTCGACGCGGCGTTGGGGAACCTCGTTGAGGTCAAAGTCCCAGGTTCCTGGCGTACGGCGAGCTCCTCGCCGTCAAAGCTGGCGCAACCGGCTTGGGTGCTCGAAGTGATGCGGCCGATGGTCCTCCAGGATGGGGACCGGCTTCCGGTCAGCGCGTTCTCAGGCCCGCTCGACGGGACGTACGTCTGGACCGGTCCCGACGGCAGCTTCCCGGTCGCCACGACGCAGCACGAGAAGCGGGGCGTCGCCATCGACGTGCCGGAGTGGGGCGCCTCCAACTGCATCCAATGCAACCAGTGCGCCTTCGTCTGCCCGCACGCGACGATTCGACCGTTTCTCGTGACCGCGCAGGAGGCGGCCGCGGCGCCGGCCGGGTTCGAGACCATCCCGACGATCGGGAAGGGGCTCGAGGCTTACGGATTCCGCATTCAGGTCGATCCGCTCGACTGCCAGGGCTGCGGCAACTGCGCCGACATCTGCCCGGGCAAGAAGGGCGCGAAAGCACTCGTCATGAAGCCGCTTGGAACCCAACTTGGCGAGCAGCCGCGGTACGACTACGCGTTGACGCTCCCGGTTCGTGATGGTCTCATGCCGAGCGACACCGTGAAGGGCAGCCAGTTCCGGCGGCCACTGTTCGAGTACTCCGGGGCTTGTGCCGGCTGCGGCGAGACGCCGTACGTCAAGCTCGCGACGCAGCTCTTTGGGGATCGGATGTTGATTGCCAACGCGACAGGTTGCTCCTCCATCTACGGGGGATCCGCCCCCTCGGTGCCGTACTGCGTGAACTCCAAGGGGCACGGCCCGGCTTGGGCGAATTCGCTGTTCGAGGACAACGCTGAGTTCGGATTTGGGATGACGCTCGCCCTTGCCGCGCGGCGTGACCGCCTGGCGCGGCTCGTCTCGGAGGCTCTCGCGGGTGGCGTCTCAGGAGCCCTGAAAGAGGCCATGTCAGCGTGGCTCGTGGGCAGGGACGAAGCCGCCGCGTCCCGCGAGGCGGGGGACCGGATGGCCGCCCTCCTCGAGGAGGAGGGGAAGGGGAACGCGAACCTCTCCCAAATCCTCGGCATGCGGGACCTCCTCACCAAGAAGTCGGTCTGGGTGATCGGCGGCGACGGCTGGGCGTACGACATCGGCTACGGCGGACTGGACCACGTCGCGGCGATGAACCAGGACGTAAACGTCCTCGTGCTCGACACGGAGGTCTACTCCAACACGGGCGGGCAGTCCTCGAAGTCCACGCCCACGGGGTCGGTCGCTAAGTTCGCCGAGTCGGGCAAGAAGACGAAGAAGAAGGACCTCGGCCGGATGCTGATGACCTACGGCTACGTCTACGTCGCCACGGTCGCCATGGGCGCGAACAAGCCGCAGTGCCTCAAGGCGTTCCTCGAGGCGGAGAGCTACCCCGGGCCGAGCGTCCTCATCGCCTACTCCCCCTGCATCAACCAGGGCTTGAAGAAAGGGATGGGAAAGAGCCAGGAAGAAGAGAAGCTTGCCGTCGAGGCCGGCTACTGGCCGCTCTACCGGTTCGACCCGCGCCTGGCGGCTCAGGGAAAGAACCCCTTCCAGTTGGACTCCAAGGATCCGACCGGCGACTTCCACGCGTTCCTGATGGGCGAAGTCCGTTACGCAAGCCTCGTGCAGTCCTTCCCCGAGGAGGCGAAGAGGCTGCACGCGCAGCTCGAGGCCGAGTTTGAGGAACGCTGGGAGACCTACAAGAGAATGGCGGCCTAAGCGGCAATCTGGCGGCCAGGACTAGTGCCCCGCTTCGGGAGAGGCGGGGCGTCCGCTTGCGGCGGACAGACCGCCGGCCGGCGACCTTGCCGCCCCGGGTTCTTTCCAGCGCAGGCAACCACTCCCAGAGCCGGTCGGCACGGACGGCATCAACCCCTGCCCTCGACCGTGTCTGCACCACTTGGGACCCAACAGTGACTCGACGGTCGCACGGGTGGTGTGTTCGTGATGGCGCCGCTACGTTCTGGGGACTCCCCACAGGCGCACGGTCCCGTCCCAACTGGTGGAGGCGATCAGTGTCCCGTTCGGGCTGAACGCGGCCCGCAGAACGACATCGCTATGGCCTCCCAGTCTCTTGAGGAGCCGCTGCCCCGCAACGTCTCAGATGCCGACCGTCTTGTCGTGGCTTCCCGACGCGAGGAGCGTTCCGTCTGGACTGAAGGCGATCCCGTTGACGTAGCCGCGGTGTCCGGTGAGCGTGGCTAGGAGAGCGTAGGTCGCCGTGTCCCAGAGGTAGATGACGACGTCGTCGGTGCCGGCGGCGAGGAGCTTCCCATCGGGACTGAAGGCGACGTCGCCAACGGGGTTGTGCGGCTGGCGCAACGTGACCAGGGTTTCTCCTGTTCTTGCGTCCAGGACGCCTGCTCCATCCCAGCGGCCTCCGTACGCGACGGTCTTGCCTGTCGGATCGAAGGCCACGCTGAGGTAGCTTGAGGCTGGGCCGGCGGCCCACGTCAACGCGCTGCGGCGAACGTCCCACAGGCGCACGCCGTCGGCGAAGCCAGAGGAGACGACGCTCTGGCCGTCGGGGCTCCAGTCGAGCTCCCAGATCGGAGAGGCGCAAGAACCGGAGGATCCTATTCTCTCGCCGGTTTCAGGACTCCAAAGCGTGATCGTCCTGTCGAAACCGCCGCAGGCGAGGATCTCGCCATCGGGGCTGAAGGCGCAGGCGACGATGTGCTGAGGGACTCCGTAGAGGAGGCACCTGACGGAGCTGCTTTGCACGTCCCAGACGGGCACCTGGTTTTGCCCGCACGCAGCCACCAGCAGGCGACCGTCTGGACTGAAGGCAACGCTGCATTGGCTCAGAGATCCCTTCTTGTAGCCGGGGATCTCCAGGGTCCGGAGCAATTGTAGCTTGTCTGCGTTGGCGATTGTGATGGCCTGTAGCGGTGCAAGCCGCTCAGGTGTGGGGTTTGTCGTCTGGTTGGCAGACGCGGTCAATGCCGGTCCAAGGATCCACGCTGCGACCAACGCCCGGATGCTTTTCCTCATCGCGTCTCCTCTTGGGTGCGCAGCGAGAACGTTGGCCATCGCCCTCGTTACGACGTCGGCTCTTCGGCAGGCAACAGGCGATCAAGGAGCCGCTCCTGCATACCTCTGGACTACCCAATCCGTTCCTCCCGGAGCAAGAGGGCGAGGCCGCGAGATCGTCACAGGTCCGCTCGCGAGTCTAGGGCGGGGCTAGTGCCGAGACAACCACCAAGTCGGCTTTCCCAAAGTCATACAAGCCGGCAGGATGCGGCGGTCGCCGGAATGGCGAACGGGTCGGACTGGCCGCAGTCATGCCTATCGTGCGGTCGACTGCGGTCGTGCCGTGCGGAAGGTGTCTCTGGCGTGCGGCTGGCCTTGGTCTGTTGCGGGGTTCCGTCGGGAAGAGACAAGGACCCAGAGCGGGTAGGGGACCCTAGTTCTGAGGTTGCGCCTGGTACTTGGCTCTCAGCCCTTCCTCATTCTTGATGATGATGCGGTAGCGGCTCTTGTCGAGGATCCCTTCGCGCTCGAAGCGATTGAGGGCCAGGGTCGTGTTCTCTCGTGCCGAACCGATCATGTCAGCGAGCTCCTTGTGTGTGAGCTGGAAGCTGATCAGCGTCCCTTCCTTCGTCTTCACGCCGTACTCGTCGGAGAGCTTCAACAGCTGTCGGGACAGGCGCGCCTGGATGTCCTTGAAGGCGAAATCCTCGAGGGCCTCCTCGAACTCGCGGATGCGGCGCGCGAAGTGGCGGAGCATGGCCTGGAGGTGGGTTGGATCGTCGCTGATGGCGTCGCGGAACTCGCGCTCCGTCATGCACCGAATCACCGTCTCGTCGATGGCGCTCGCCAGGTGGCGACGATGGGTCTCCTCCATCAGGCACATCTCTCCGAAGATCTCCCCGGGGTCGAGGATGGCCAGGGTAAGCTTCTTGCCGCTCTCATCCAGATAGGCGAGCTTGACGCGTCCCTCCTCCACGACGTACACCGAATTGCTGGGGCTTCCCGGCTGATAGATCGTCTCCCCGCGTTCGACGCGGATCAGCTCGCCCAGGTGCGTCAGCATGGCCTCGAAGCTCTGTGTCTCATTCACGGTGCGTGCCATCCGTCCCCCTTTGTTGTCGCTCGTCTCAGGGTAAGGGGTGGGGGCACAGGGACGGGGGAAGGGAGGGACGCCGGTGGAAGGAGTTACCGATCAAAACAGGGGACGCATGTCACATCGGGAAGAGACGGATGCTGAGTGAAAAGGGACAGCGTGGCGATGTCGCATGCAGCGGGTCCTCGTGTTACTCCCTAGAAAGGAGGTGATCCAGCCCCAGGTTCTCCTAGGGCTACCTTGTTACGACTTCACCCCTCTCGCGAAGGTTGCCCTTGGCGCTCTATAAGAACGACTTTAGGCACCCCCCACTCGGTTGGTGTGACGGGCGGTGTGTACAAACCCTGAGTACATATTCACCGCAGTGTGGCTGACCTGCGATTACTAGCGATTCCGGCTTCATGAGGTCGAGTTGCAGACCTCAATCCGAACTGAGGAGGGCTTTTACGGATTGGCTCCCCCTTACGGGATTGCGACCCATTGTACCCCCCATTGTAGCATGTGTGTCGCCCTGGGCATAAGGGACATGATGACTTGACGTCATCCCCTCCTTCCTCCGGCTATTCACCAGCAGTCTCGTCAGAGTCCCCGGCATTACCCGCTGGCAACTGACGACAGGGGTTGCGCTCGTTTCGGGACTTAACCCAACGTCCCACGACACGAGCTGACGACAGCCATGCATCACCTGTGCTAGCTCCCCTACCCGAAGGTAGGGGTCGTCCCCGTTTCCGGTTCCTACCACTAGCATGTCAAGCCCAGGTGAGGTTCTTCGTTTATCATCGAATTAAACCACGTGCTCCACCGCTTGTGCAGGGTCCCGTCAATTCTCTTGAGTTTTAGCCTTGCGGCCGTACTCCCCAGGCGGTTCACTTAACGCGTTAGCTACGGCACCGATCTATATAGGGTGACCGACACCAAGTGAACATTGTTTAGGGCGTGGACTACGGGGGTATCTAATCCCCTTTGCTCCCCACGCTTTCGCGCGTCAGCGTCGGTAGCAGGCCAGAGGGTTGCCTTCGCCATCGGGGTACCTCACGGTATCTACGCATTCCACCGCTACTCCGTGAGTTCCACCCTCCTCTCCTGCACCCAAGCCGAGCAGTATCACCTGACTTTCCTCAGTTGAGCTGAGGGCTTTCACAGGAGACTTACCCGACCGCCTAGACGCCCTTTACGCCCAGTAAATCCGGATAACGCTTGCCACCTCTGTCTTACCGCGGCTGCTGGCACAGAGTTAGCCGTGGCTTATTCCTGGGGTACCGTCATCAGATGGGCATTTCCTCCCATCTTTATTCTTTCCCCAGAAAAGGGGTTTACGACCCGAGGGCCTTCTTCCCCCACGCGGTGTCGCTCCGTCAGGCTTTCGCCCATTGCGAAAGATTCCCCACTGCTGCCTCCCGTAGGAGTCTGGGCCGTATCTCAGTCCCAATGTGGCTGGCCATCCTCTCAGACCAGCTACCCATCATCGCCTTGGTAGGCCGTTACCCCACCAACAAGCTAATAGGACGCAGCTCCCTCCCCTTGCGGCGGCAGGGCCGCCTTTGGCTGGGGACCCATCGGCCCCAAGCAACATCGGTTATTAGCCACCCTTTCGAGTAGTTGTCTCCGTCAGGGGGGTAGGTTAGCTACGCGTTACTCACCAGTTCGCCGCTCCGTCACCGATCCTCGCTTGCGCTTGGTCCGGCTCGATCGCTCGACTTGCATGTGTTAGGCGCACCGCTAGCGTTCATCCTGAGCTGGGATCAAACTCTCTTGATTGAAGAATTCGAACCCTTGTTTGAGATTCTTGTGACATCGGCGTTCCCTCTCTGTGGAGGAAACGCATACCACGCTATCCACTTTTCAAGGACCAGCTACTGCAGGTGGGAGTATACATCCCCCTCAGAGGGCTGTCAAGGTAGCCTCGACACGACAACAATCCACTTCCTGTCTGACGTTCGTCTTTGCGTCTTCTGCCCCCACAAGTATACTCGACCCGAGGAGGGAGCCGTGGTGGAGCGGGGCACGATTGGCGTGATTGCAGGTGGAGATTCCGCTGAGCGGGACGTCTCTCTTGTCTCGGGCAGGCAGGTGTGCGGGGCGCTCGAGGGAGCCGGACACCGCACGCGGTTCCTAGAGATTCAGTCGCTCGATGACCTGGTCCCGCAGTTGAGAGGCGTGACCGTGGCCTTCAACTGCCTGCACGGAGGCAGCGGAGAGAACGGCACGGTCCAGCTCTTGTTCGAAGTCCTAGGCTTGCCCTACGTGGGGTCAGGGCCTCAGGCGAGCGCTCTCGCCATGGACAAGCTGCGGTCCAAGGGCATCTTCCTCGCCAAGGGGCTTGCGGTGCCGAAGTGGCGACCGTATCGCGATCCGGGGATTGACTCCTTCTGCGGGCAAGCCTCACGGGAACTGGGATTGCCGCTCGTGCTGAAACCCCGCGACCAAGGTTCAAGCCTGGGCGTACGGATCGTCACCGACGAACGCGAGCTAGCGCCGGCTGCCTCGTCGATCCTCACGCAGTTTGGGTCGCTCTTTGCGGAGGAGTTCATTCCCGGCCGCGAGCTGACGGTCTCCATCCTCCTCCAAGACGGAGAGGAGAAGGTCCTTCCAGTCGTGGAATTGCGCCCACAACACGCATTCTACGACTACGAGGCCAAGTACTCCGAGGGATTGACCGAGCACATCGTCCCGGCTGTACTCGGTCTGGAAACGACGGAGCGGGTCCAACGCGCCGGTTTGACCGCTCACCGGGCGCTCGGCTGCTACGGCTTCTCCCGCGTTGACCTACGGCTAGGCGAAGACGGGATTCCTTACGTTCTCGAGGCCAACACGCTCCCAGGCATCACCCCCACCAGCAACCTGCCGGCGGCGGCTGCCGCGGCAGGCATTCCCTTCGTCAGGCTGCTGGAACTCATGTTGGAGAGCGCAAACAAGGAGGAAGCGACATGAAGATCACGTGGGTTGGGCACTCCTGCTTTCTCGTCGAAGGGAAGGAGGGACGCGTCCTGACGGACCCCTACGACAAGAAGGTCCCCTACCGGCCGCCGGACTTCGACGTAGATGTTGTCTTGATCAGTCACGAGCATTCCGACCACAACGCCGTCGAGCGCGTGAAGGGGACGCCGACGGTGTTGCGCGGTGTGGGCGAGCGCGCGGCCTGCGGCATGACCTTTCGGGGAATCGCGAGCTTCCACGATGAGGCTGAGGGAAGGAAACGGGGAATGAACACGATCTTCACCTTCGAGATGGAGGGGGTTCGCCTGGGGCACCTGGGGGACCTCGGACAGCTGCTGACCGCCGAGCAGAGCACGGCCCTTCGCGAAATGGACATCGTTTTCGTGCCGGTCGGCGGTTTCTTTACGATCGGGGCGGAGGAGGCCGCGACCCTCGTGGAGAGCCTGCCGAAGGCTAGAGTCGTCATCCCCATGCACTTCAAGACCGACCGGTTGCCGGCGGTCTTTCCGATCGCTTCGGTGGACAAGTTCGCGAAGCGGATGGAGAATGTCCGGCGCATCGGGAGCTCGGAGGTAACGCTTTCCCGTACGAGCCTTCCCAATTCGCAGGAGGTGTGGATACTCGAGCATGCCTAAGATCTCACGTCGCACGGCGGAACTGCCAGCGTCACCGATTCGCAAGCTTGCTCCCCTGGCGGCCAAGGCGCGGGAAGAGGGGAAGACGGTCTACAACCTGAACATAGGCCAGCCGGACATTCCCACGCCGCGGTCGTTCATGGACGGGGTGCGTAACGCCAACGTGTCAGTTCTGTCCTACAGCCCGTCTTTGGGGTTCCCCGAGACCTTGGAGGCCCTCCACGGTTACTACGCCGAGTGCGGTCTAGACGTACCCGTCGACGCGATGTGCGTCACGATCGGTGGAAGCGAGGCCTTCACCTTCGCCATGAAGGCGGCCATGGACGCGGGAGACGAGCTGATCGTCCCCGAACCGTTCTACCCCAACTACCGTGGTTATGCGTGCTTGACGAACGTGAAGTTGGTGCCGATCACGACGTATGCCGAGGACGGGTTCCACCTGCCCAGCGCGGACACGATCGAGAAGGCGATCACCGCGCGCACACGGGCGTTCCTGTTCTCGAATCCCGGAAACCCCACGGGCGTCGTGTACACACGGGGAGAGCTGGAGCGAATCGCGGCTCTCGCCATCAAGCACGACCTTTTCGTGATCTCCGACGAGGTGTACCGGGAGTTCGTCTACGAGGGGGAAGCGACGAGCGTCTTCGCGTTGCCGGGACTACGCGAACACGCGATCCTGGTCGACAGCATCTCCAAGAGGCTCTCGGCCTGCGGGGCACGCGTGGGCGTTATCGCGAGCCACAACGCGTCGGTGATGAGTGCCGCGAATCGGATGGCACAGGCGCGCCTCTCTCCGCCGACGTTCGGCCAGCTGGGATTGGTGGCCTTCCTTGCGGACCCCGATCACCGGGAAGCGATCGAGAGCATGATCGCCAAGTTCCGCTCGCGCCGGAACACCCTGCACCAGGCGATCCAGACTATTCCTGGCATCGTCTGCGAGAAGCCCGCGGGGGCCTTCTATGTCATTGCCAAGCTTCCGATCGACGATGCGGAGGCGTTCGCCCAATTCATGCTCACGGATTTCGACGGGGACGGCGAGACCGTGCTCGTCGCTCCGGGCACGGGGTTCTATCAGACCCAGGGCTTGGGGAAAGATGAGGTGCGGATCGCGTACGTCTTGGAGGAGGAAAAGCTCGTCCGGGCCGTCGCTCTACTTGGACAAGGGCTCCTCCAGTACCGCGCGGCGCGGATGAAGGTGAAGGCTCTAGCCTAGCGTGGCCGCCAAGGAACGCCTGGACAAGCTCGTCACCGGGCAGCGCCTGATACGCAGCCGCTCCAAGGCCCAGCGCATGATCATGGCGGGACGCGTGAAGGTCGACGGCCAGATCGTCTACCGGCCTGGCCACATGATCGACCCGCTGGCGCAGATTGAGCTCGTCAGCAAGGAGCGCTACGTCAGCCGCGGGGGAGATAAGCTGGAAGCGGCCCTCATCGAGTTCCGCGTGGATCCCACAGGCAGAACCTGCCTCGACGTAGGGAGCGCGACCGGCGGGTTTACGGACTGCCTTCTGCAGCACGGAGCGAAGGCGGTGCACTGCGTCGACGTGGGCCAGGGATTGCTCGATTGGCGGTTGCGGAACGACCCCCGGGTGATCGTGCACGAGGGCCTCAACGCTCGTTTCCTCGATCGGAAGGACCTCGGCGAGGAGGTCGACCTCGTCACGGTGGACGTGGCCTTCATCTCGCTCCGCGTGGTCCTTCCCGCGGTCCTGTCCGTGGTAGGATTCCCTGGGGAGGCAGTGTTGCTCGTCAAGCCCCAATTCGAGGCGGGAAAGGACAAGGTGGGAAGAGGCGGCGTTGTCAGGGACGCCGGAATCCACCTTGAGGTGCTAGAGGCGATCCACCAAGCCATCGCAGACGGCCTTGCGTGGTCCGTCGTTGGAGCGACCCACTCTCCGCTTCTTGGCCCGGCCGGCAACATGGAGTTCTTCTTCCACGTGAGGCCGGGAAGCACGGGGAATCAGGGGGGAGCGCGGCCGGATCTCGCGGCGGTCGTGGAGCGGGCCCACGCTCTTCTCGTAGCGACCGGAGAGAAGACAGGGGAGAGCGCCGACTAGATCCCATCGTGCCGAGGGATGGCGTGTAGAGGGGGGCTAGCGGCCGGGCTCGGCGTGAGCGCTGGCGAGCGTCTGCGCCGCGTCCAGAAGGGCGTCCCGGGTGAAACCCTCACCGAGAAGGAACCAGTAGACGCCGTCTTGTTCCCATCCGATCTCGAGGATCTGTCTATCGATCGCCTCGGGGAGTTGCTCGTTCACGAGCTGGGAGCGGTCGACGAATTGAGCCTGAGTCTTTGCCAACGAGACCACCTCCCCGTGTTCGGAAAGCAGCGCGCGGCGGCGGCCCATGTTGTGGGAGAGGTAGTTTCCGACTCGCAGCGATAGGGAACGCGGCGTCTCCTCCTCGCGGTTCCCACCTCCATGAGAGACGAGCGTCAGCTGGGCGTAGGCCTTGTCCTTGGCGTCGTTTTCAGTGACCAGAGCCTGCCCGCCGTAAGGCGTGACGTGCATGGGTTCCAGTGCATCCACGTGGAGAGGGAATGGAAGCCTTGTTTTGAGTTCCTCCGCCGCGACGACCTCCTCGCGGAAGACGAGAGTTCCCGCGGGAGGGGAGAACGCGAAGTCCCCGTCTTTCAGCTGGTCCAGACGGACGTCTGAGTACTGGATCTCCACCGGGCTCGACGGGCCGACGAGCGGGAAAAGCGGCGAGTGCCGGTGTGGGAAGAACACGATGCGAAGCGGGAACGAGTGCTCTGCGTCGAAGGCGATGGTCGCGCGTTCCGCCGGAAAGACCTCTTCCTTGAGGAGGAGAGAGCGATAGCGAGCCTTTGGCTTCACGCCGATTCGATGCGCCGGCCGCCCGCCCAGCGTCTCCTCGCCCTCGTCTCGGAGGAGGAAGTCGCGCGTCAATTCGCGGAGGAAGCCCAATTCCGCGAAGACGCTCGCCCCGGCGAGCGGTGCAAAGACGATCCGCCCGTGCTTGTACGTGACCGTCTCCTGCCGTGCCTCAAACAACCACGTGCCCTGCCCATCGTAAGAGAGCTGCGTTCCCACGAGTTCGTCTGGGGCGTACTCGGGTCCGCCGGTCAGGCTTTCCTCGAACTCCGTGAGCGGGTCCTTGTAGCTTGAGTAATCCAAGGCGATACGATCCGGCCTGCGGAAGCGAACCCTGGCAGAGGCGCTGATCGGTCCAGCGGTCAGACGCTGGGTTGCTTCGAAGCTCTGGAGCTTCTCGTAGGCCGCAACCGCGATCTTCGCTCTCTCAACCGCTGTCTGAGTCATCGTTCCACCTAGCCACAACCGGACCGGCCAGAGAGTATATGCGAGCGCGAGACGGTCCTCACCTTGGCCACCGGCGGCGCTCCGGAGCGCCGCCGACGTAGTTACGCTCGCGAGAAGACCCTCCACGGCGCGGTGCGATAAGCAAGAAGCTCAATCCGGATCCGGCCTTCGGCGGAGGCTCTTTGTCTCTGCTCGTCTGGCCTTGAACGCGGCCACGCGGCGGCGAAGGCCGGCCGGCACGGCGGTGGGGACGCGCTCTGCCTTCGGCTTCGCCAGGAGTTCCAGTTCCGCGCGCAAGCGCTCGAGGGCGGTCCGCCGATTGCGGTATTGAGTGCGGTGCTCCTGACAGGCCACGACGATGCCGGTCGGGAGGTGGCGAATCCGCACAGCCGTTTCTCGCTTGTTGACGTTCTGTCCGCCTGGGCCGCTGGAGCGGAAGGTCTCCACCTGGCACTCCCCCAGAAGGGTCTCGTCGTCCTTCCGCCATGTAGGAAGGGTCATCGTGCGCCCATGACGCAGGCCAAATCCCACCTGCCAAGCCGACGCCGCTGCCTGCGGCCGACGCGACACGCTCGGGCCCGCCTGACGGGGTCCCGCGGCACCGAGCCTGAGTCTAAGACTGGTTTCTCCCCCACGGGAGCTTCTTCGGTCTTGTCCCTGCCTTCTCCCAGCCAAGCTTCTCGTGGGTCTGCTCAAGCTGCCGCAGGGCCGTCTCGATCTCCTCGTCGGTCGGCTCGCGGCGAAGCTTCGTTTCAAGCTGCCTTTTCACCCGCTCGCGTGTGCGACGTTCCTCTCGTCCCATGGTCGAACCCCTCCTTCCACCCCTGTGCATCCTCACCAGCCGTGCATCACCTGGCAACGCCGGCGAAGCAAAGGCTACCGAGAGTTGCCGCTCCGGACAAGCCGCTCCGCCCAACCGGGGAGGCGGCGGCCGGACTCCTCGTCTGCCATGGACTGGAAAGGCGGGCCGGGGTGCCGGGCGACCCGCGTCGGTTTGCCTCAGATACGGAAGTTGTCCGGCAACCGGCATGCCGCTACGCTCGTCTTCCTCGCGATCGCGTCGATCGTGGGAAGGAGAACGGCATGGGCGCTCGGTTAGGGATGAAGGTTGGGGCGGCCCTCGTCGGGATCGCTCTCGCCTCTTGTGTACAGGGATTTGGCCACAAGTCTCTCCCGTTTTGGGAAGCGCACGGCGACCCGAGTCACGCACTGGTCGTCCATGCCATCGACGTCTCTCAGGTCACTTACTTCGAGGTCACCGCGTCCTCCCCACAGTACTGGCTGGCCATCGACGTTCCTCAAAGTGCGAGCCTGTCACTGTCCATCGGAGTGCCCGTGATCGACCGCTACCGGAGTTTCCGTCCCGCGCTGGCGGTCCTCGGGCCGGGTCTGCCCTCGGTAGGCCCCCGTCTTCCCATTCCTCAGGGATACGGTGGTGAGATCTTGGCGACGGATGGGGTCAGAGATCCGCCCGTCTTTCACGAGCCGTTCACGGGGACGGATTCCTGGACCCTTCGGGACGACAGGCTGACCCTCGGCGACGCGGGGCGGTACTACATCGTTCTCTTCTCCCCTCGCGGGGAGCAAGGCAAGTTCTGGGCCGCGATTGGGGAGAGGGAAGCGTTCGGCCTCGCCGACTTCGTCAACCTGCCGTCTGTCGTGCGCGAGGTGCGCGCGTTTCAGGAGGTGCCCGGGAGGCCGGCGTGGCTGGACACCGCGGGCTGGATCGTTCTTGGTATCGTGAGCGTCGCCTTCTGGCTCATGTTCGCGACGTAGCGGGGGTGAAAGGATGGCGGAGACGCTTCGCGGCAAGGTGGCTCTGGTCACAGGCGGGAGTCGGGGGATCGGCAAGGCCATAGCCGCGGCCTTTCTGAGAGAGCGAGCTAAGGTCGCGATCGCTGCGACGCGAGAGGCCGCTGTCAACGAAGCGGCAGACGAGCTCGCGTTGTTGGGGTCGCGGCCTCTCACCATCTCCGGAGACGTCTCGCTCGAGGCCGACGCCACGCGAATCGTGTGCGAGACGGTGAGAGAACTCGGCAGGTTGGACATCCTTGTGACAAGCGCCGGGATCTGCATCCTCGGACCGATCGTGGACTTCCGTGCGCAGGACTGGGACCGACTCATGGCGGTCAACGCGCGCGGTACCTTCCTCTGTTGCCGGGAGGCCGTGCGGCAGATGGTGTTGCAGCCAGAAAGAGGACAGATCATCAATGTCGTGTCGAACCAGGGAATCGACTCCGCCCCGAACGTCGCGGCCTACGGCGCCACGAAACACGCGGTGATGGGGTTCACGCGTGCCCTGAACCAGGAAGTGCAGCCACTCGGCATTCGCGTCACGGCGCTCTGCCCGATGCCGGTGGACGCCAAGATGCGGCGCGACCTCTTTCCCGACGCCGACGGGTCTTGCTGGCTCGACCCGACGGAGGTCGGCGAGGCCGCCGTGTTCATGGCTACTCGCCCCTTCCTGGGTGGGATCCGCGAGATGGTGGTCGGCCTCTACCAGGATCTCGGTGGAACGAACTAGATGGTCGACGGAACGTACCGGATAGCGTAGGGGGCGCATGCTCAGCGCGTGGGTTCCACGTGCAGGAGCGCCCCGAGTCCCGACAGGTTCTCGATGACGTAGGTCGGGCGAATCCCGGTCGACTCGATGTCCGCCTCGGTCGAGGCGCCCGTCAGAACGAGCACAGAGTCGACTCCCACTCGCTGTGCTCCGAGGATGTCCGTCTCCAGCTGATCCCCGATCATCAGGAGATCCTCGCCCTTGGTGAGGCCGCGGAGTTCAAACGCTCTTTCGATCGCTGCTGCATCGGGCTTTCCGCAGATCACGTCCGGCTCGAAGCCCATTCCCTGGAAGGCGCCGACGATCGCCCCGGCCCCCGGACGCAGTTCGCGTTCTGCCGGGAAGACGCGGTCGAGGTTCGCCGCGATGAACGAGGCCCCACGGCGCAGGGCGGTGAGTCCGCCGGAGAGCTTGGCGTACGTCAACTCCAAGTCGACCCCCACAATCACGTAGCGCGCCTCGTCCGGTGGGGTGGAACGGTGTCCTAGAGCGACGAGAGCCTCCTCTAGGCTCCGAGAACAGACCGGGAAGAACGCGGCGTGCCTCTCACGCCTAGAGAGGTAGTCCGCCACGAGATCCGCTGAGCTGAGCGCTTCGTCGAGAGAGGCATCGAAGCCGAGCGTCCGCAGACGCTCGGCCATGGCCCAGCGCGGCAGGCTGCTATTGTTGGACAAGAAGAAGAGCTCGGCTGAGGCGCGGAGCCCGTTGACCACCTCGACGGCGTGGGGCGTGGTCTCCTGGCCGCGGTAGAGCGTCCCATCCAGGTCGAACACGAGCTTGGGGTAGCAGATCGCCCGGACTCGACCTGTCGGCGACGATCCCAGCGTCGTTTGCGTCACCTGCGGCCTACACGCACTGGGCGACGCTCGGCTGCTCGACCCCGCGCGATCCAATGGCCTGCTTCACCGCCTCCGCCGTCCAGCACCGTTCGCCGTCGAGCACGATCACCTGCGGATTGGACAGAAGCCATTCATCGTGAAGCCGCTCCAGGTCTTTTAGATATTGCAGTGGAAGAGCGTTTTCCTCTCTTCGGCCACGTTCCTTGATCCGCTCGAGGCACACCTCGGCGGGCGTCCGCAGGTAGACGATCACGTCCGGGTCAACCGGCCAGTTCAGACGCACCCAATCCCAGAGGCTGCAGTAGAGCTGCCACTCGGTCTTCTCCATGAGACCGGACTCGTAGCAGTTCCTGGCAAAGATGAAGCGGTCGCAGTAGATCGAACGTTCCAGGATGACATCCCGATGCGTGGTGCGTGCCAGGACCTCGGCCCAGGTCTTGGCTCGTGTCGTGAAGGCCGCGAGTTGGAAGGTAAATGCCCATCGCTTGGGATCTGCATAGAAGAGGCCAAGGAGATTCGACGCGAAGCCCTCCTGCCACGTTCCAACCGGCTCCTCGATGAACGCAAAGAGTCCCGACTCTCTCAGGGTTTGACCGACGGTGCTCTTCCCCGCGCCAATATTGCCTTCCAGCAGGATCATCGTCTTTTCCCCCCTCACGTTCCCTCCTCCTCCCGACCCGTTTCCCCAAGCCCCTCCGTGCCGCGTTGTCCAGCCGCGCGCGTCGGCAGCGACCCTCTGGTCCGCTCTCTAGGTGGGTTACGTTGTCCCCGGACCGATTCCTGCCATGCCCCCCCTCCACCAGCATAGCGAAAGAAGGCTTGCGGGACAATCCCCGCGAAGTGCGGGCAGGGACGCCCTTTAAGAAACGCCGTTCGTAGGGCTTAGAATGAGACGGGCGAAGGACGATTCCCCCATTCTAGAGGAGAGAATCGGCCTATGAGGAGAGGGACCGGGCGGACCGAAGCCTGATCCGTGTTGACAGGGCCAAGGGATTCGGCAGAATTCCCGCAAGACGCTACCAGGGGCTCACCGTGTGCATGGCCCTGTTGCGCAGACCCTGCGAGAGAGGAGGTGTCGCGTGAGGAAACAAGGAACCGCGTCCAGGCTTGGGGTGGCCTGGCTCTTGATTGCCGTCTCTCTCCTAGGTTCGAGGTTGGCCCTTGGGGAAGACCTGACGGCGCGCCAGCTCATCGACCGCATGCAGGAGAACACCCTCTCGCTCGAGGACCTTTCCGCGACCCTCACCATCCAAACCTATCGAGATGCGAAGGTAGTCCTGACCCAGACGATGTCCATCGCTCTAAAACAGCCGGACCGCATGCGGCAGGAGTACCTCGCCCCGGACTACCTCGCGGGGAACGTCACGATCATCGTAGGCAACGCCATGTCCGTGTACATCGCCGCGTCGAACCACTGGTACGAGAAGGACCTGGCGAGCCTCAGCCCCTCGGAGCAGCCGTGGGTTCTCTTCCGCAACATGCTGCGCGGCGTGCGCAGCCAATTCGAAGACTACGCGTTCGGGCGAGCGGATGACGTAGATCCAGCCGAGTATCACCTCGTGGGAGTCCCAGCGACGAGCGCGGCCATCTACGGCCGGATTGAGCTCTGGCTCGACGCGACGGACTACTTCCCCAGGCGCTGGGTCCTGTACGACACGGACGGCAAGTTTCTCGTTGAGTCGCGGTTCCTCGAGCCGACGCAGCTTGCGGAGAAGGCGATGATTCCCATGAGGATCGAGGCGTACCGGGAGGATGGAACTCTTCAGAACGTGATCACCTACGATCAGGTCGTCGTGAACTCCGGACTGAGCGACTCGCTCTTTGTGAAGCCGGAGGGAACCCATGGCTGAGGCGGTCATCGAGGCGCGGTCGCTCGTCAGGACGTTCCGAAGGACGCGGGCCGTGGATGGCGTTGATCTCCAGGTCGTGCGAGGGGAGATCTACGGCCTTGTTGGGCCGAGCGGCGCCGGGAAGACGACGCTCATCCGCATGATCTGCGGCCTGTCTCGGCCGACGGCTGGAGCCGCCTTCCTGCTCGGCCATCCGATACCCAAGGAGCGCAGGGCGATCGAGGCGCGAATCGGCTACATGCCTCAGGAAAGGGCGGTGTACCGTGACCTCTCGGTCGTGGAGAATCTGGACTTCTTCGCGCGCATCTACGGCATGCCCTGGCCTACGATCCACGACAGGACGAAGGCGCTTCTGTCCCTCATGCAGCTGGAGAACCTCCGTCACCAACGGGCGGACCGCCTGAGCGGGGGCGAGCGCCAGCGGCTGTCGTTGGCTTGCGCACTGATTCACGGAGCCGAGCTGCTCCTTCTAGACGAGCCGACGATCGGGCTCGATCCGGCGCTTCGCATCCAGTTCTGGGAGCACTTCCGCAGCCTGAACCGCGAAGGCAAGACGATCCTTCTCACGACGCACTACCTCGAGGAGGCGGAGCGTTGCAGCCGAGTCGGGATGATGCGTGCGGGACGGCTCGCCGCTGAGGGAAGCCCGGAGGATCTGAAGAGGCAGGTCGTGACCGAGAGCGGGGCATACGAGGAGAAGCTTCCCTCGATGGAGGAAGTCTTCCTCCACCTCACGCGGAGCGGTGAGGGGGGTACCAGGTGAGCTTCTCTCGGATCGGAACGGTTGCCCACCGGGCGCTCCAGCAGCTGTGGCACGACAAGCGCTTGCTGCTCGTGATGCTCACGGTGCCGTCGCTGGCTATGGTTCTCTTCGGGTACTCCTTCTCGGGCGACGTGCGGGGGATCCACATCGCCGTCCTGGACGAGGACCAGACCGACCTTACCGCCTCGATCATCGAGAATCTGGAGGGCGACCCGGCGTTTGTCGTGACCGTGGTGCACGACCCGGCTCTGGACCTTGAGGACTGGCTCCTGCACAAAGGGTACCGCGCCATTATCCGGTTTCCCAAGAAGTTCACGAGCCTCTACTACGCCCACTTCGCCATGGGCGTTGCCACGACGTCTCAGGGAACGATCCAGCTCACGGCGGACGAGTCGGATCCCCAGGTGGCGGCAACGATTGGCAAGGGCCTTTCCGACGCTCTCCTCAACGTGGGCGAGGGTGGCCCGGTCGCCGTAGAGAAGAAGGAGCTCTACGGTGTGAAGGTCCGCTTCATCGACAGTTTTGCGCCGGCCATCATCGGCCTGGTCGTGGCGTTCAACTGCACGATGCTGACCCTCATGGCCGTCGTGCGTGAGAAGGTCGACGGGACGTTCGCTCGCATCTGGGTGTCGCCGGTCCGCCGTGCGGAGTTCATCCTCGGCTACATCGCCGCCTTCAGTCTGGTTGCCCTGGCACAGTCGACGCTCGTCCTGACGATCGGGCGGGTTCTCTTCCACATCCTGATCAACGGGTCGCTTCTGTTCACGTTCTTCTCCATCATTCTCATGGCCATCGGGAGCGTGGGGCTGGGCACCCTCCTTTCGGCGATCGCGCGGAATGAGTCGCAGGCCGTGGTATTCTTCCCCTTGATCATGATCCCGTCTTTCCTACTCTCGGGGATGATGTGGCCGATCGAGGCCATTCCAGTGCTTCTGCGTCCTGTCTGCTACGTCGTCCCTCTCACCTACTCCAACCGGCTCTTGCGGGCCGTGATGGTGAAGGGGCTCTTGCCATGGCAGGAGCCGGCCGGCTTTGCAGGAGTGGCCACGTTCGTCGTCCTGACGATCGTGCTGGCGAGCGTCGTCTTGCGCCAGTCAGCGCAGGACTGAGAGCCCGCCGGCCGCGCTTCTCCCGCGGTGGATCTCCACGGCTTTCTTCCCCGCGTCACGTTCGCGGGGGAAGCTTGGCGGCGTTGGGACGCGGCACGCGCCACAGGAGAAGCCCAACCGCCGCCAGGAAGGCCAGCCCTCCGCCGAATAGGAACGGTGACGCGGAGCCGAATCGGTCCCAGAAGACCCCGGCGATGAGGGACGCCGGAAGGCTGAGAACCCCGACCACCGTCGCGTAGGCGCCATAGGCCGTACCGCGAAGCTCGGCCGGGACGAGGTCGGCCACGAACGCCCGCGTCGTTCCGTAGGCCGCGCCGTAGTAGACGCCGTAGAGGAGATAGAACAGCCACATGCTCCAGCCGACGCGCGTGAGCCCGATGCCGACGTAGATCGCGGCGTAGGCGAACCACCCCCCGACGATCAACGCGCGGCGGGGGATCCGATCGGAGAGTGCCCCCGCCGGCGTGGAGATCGCGGCGTAGACCAGATTGAACGCGGCGAGCATGCCCAGAATCCCAAGGATGTTCGTGCCCAGGGAGCGGGCGCGCAGGACGAGGAAGGCGTCCGCCGAGTTGCCAAGCTCAAAGATCGCGACCAAGAGAAGAAAGAGGCAGAAGGGCCTGCCTAGCTGGCGGAAGCGGATGCCGAGTCCGCCCGATCGCTTGAGGGCGACCTCGCGTGCCCCGATGGCCAGGGCAAGGACGGCGAGGACAGCCGGGACCAGACTCACGAGGACGATCACACGGAAGGTGTGTGCCTGCAGGTCGCTGGCTCTTCCCTGGGTGAGCCACACGGCGAGGAGCGCCCCCAGGATGCCGAACATCGCCCCGGCCGAGTCTGCGGCGCGGTGGAAGCCGAAGGCGAGGCCTCGCTTCTCCTTGGCGATGGAATCAGCGACCAGCGCGTCGCGCGGAGCCGTGCGGATCCCCTTTCCTACTCGGTCGCCCCAGCGCGCTCCTGCGACCGAAAGCCAGGTATTGGCGACGTAGAAGAGGGGCTTCATCAGGGCGGAGACGGCGTATCCCCCCACGGCGAGCCACTTGCGGCTCCCCAGGCGGTCGGAGAGCGAACCTGAGACGATACGCAGGAGAGAGGAGGTTGCCTCAGCGAAGCCTTCGATCAGCCCGATGAAGGTCGTCCGCACGCCCAGGACGCTTGAGAGGAAGAGGGGAAGGATGTTGAGAACCATCTCTGACGACACGTCCATGCAGAAGCTTGCCAGACTCACCGCCCAGACGTTCCGCGGCAAACCACGAAGTGGACTTAGCTTGGCTCTCCTCTTCTCTTTCATCCCTCTCCTTTGACCGCTCGGCGCGGAGTCCCAATTCCCCTGCGAGGATTTCGCATTGTAACGAGCCGGCTAGAGCGAGGGAAGGCAGAACGCATTCCGGGTTGAGCGTCCCTTCTTCCCATCGTGGGCGTGGCTGATGCGTGTGCGGTTCTCGTCACGGAGCGAGGCTTCCGCTTCCAGACGTAGATAGAGATCCCAGCCGCGGCTAGCTGCACCAGACGAGTGCCTCCGAACGTGCCCGAGATTCGAAGGCTTCCTCTAGTCTATTCTTCCGCCGAACTCGTGGGGTAGAGGAGCCGGTAGGTGAGCCAGGAGTCGAGGACCTTCACCAGGTACTCGCGCGTCTCGCTTGCGGCGAGCGTGCCGGGGAACTCGGCCGGCGACGAGGCGCCCTTCTCCCAGCGGCCCACGTTGCCCTGGCCGCCGTTGTACGCGGCGACGGCCTTGGCGACATCGGAATCGAAGAGGCGGATGAGATAGCCCAGGTACCAGGTTCCCAGACGGATGTTGAAGTCCGGATCGGTCAAGCGGTCTTCGGAGAAAGGCTCCTTCACCTTCGACTCAGCGATCCACTTGGCCGTCGACGGCAAGAGCTGCATCAAGCCCCGGGCGTCGGAGGACGAGACCGCGGTGGGGAGGAAGTTGCTCTCCTGCCGGGTCACCGCCAGGACGAGAAGCGGGTCCACGCCGTACGCGGTCGCCCAGTGAGTGACCGACTCCCACCAGGCAAGGGGATAGGAGAGGGTGTACGTCTCTCTTGCCGGTTGTGCGCTCAGGAGGGGCGTCGCTATCTCGTAGGCCAAATGGTAGTTGCCGTGTACAAGAAACCAGTTGGCAATGGCGACCTTGTCTCTCGGAGCCGCGTTGGGCAAAGCCAGGTCGAGCTCCGCCTCGGCCCACGCCGGTCCGTCCGAGGAGAGACTGGCGAGCAGGGAATCGGCGACGCCGATCGAGTCAGGTTTCGCGTCCCGTAGCTCCGCTCGCGAGTCCGGCGCAGCCGGTGGAGAGTAGGTCCCGAGCAGCCACCGGAAGGTGGGCGGGAAGAGGCCGGCCATCTCCTTGGCCTCGGCCGTCTTCCCTTTCTTCGTGTCCAGGAGGTAGGCACGCAGGGCCGCGTCATCGCGCAGGCGCGAGGTTCCCCGCGCGAGCTCAAGGTAGATCGCGAGAGCCGCCTCCGTGTGGCCTGCATCCTCAAGAAGCCTTGCCCCGCGCCAGCGGGATTCGGAGTCCTTGGACAGAAGGTAGGCCGCCGCGGCCTCCTGTGCCCGGCCCAGGGCCTCGAGGAGCCGTCCAGCCTGGTACCCGCCGGCCGTGCCGAGGCTGCGATACACCGCCAGGGCTTGCTCGTCTTCCTTGGCACGCTCCAGGGCGCGGCCGTACTCCAATTGCACTGGAGTATCGGAGGGCGTCTGCGCAAGGTAGGACTCGAATTCCGGAAGCGCGTCCTTGCTCAACCCCAGGCCGACGAGGATCCTCGCCCGCGTGAGCCTGGCCGCTGCACTTGTGTTCAGGCGAACGACGCCCCATGCCTCCGAGTACCGTCCTGCGGTCTGCAAGAGGCCCGCCTGCCGCAGAGGATCCTTTTCCAGTCTCTTCACGGCCGCCACGGCGTCCGATCGCGGGAGGAGTTTCTTCCATTCGGTGAGCGCGTCAGCGGGTCTTCCCGCGGCCTCCAAGGCGGAGGCGAGTTCCAGACGAAGCGCAGTCGTGGGGCGTAGAGAAAGCGCGTTCCTGAAGAGCGTCGAGGCGCCATCGGCATCGCCCGCGGTGAGGTGCGCTCTGGCGGCGAGGATCCGCGCCTGCCAGCCAAGGCCGTCGGAGCGCGCGGCAAGCTGATCGAGGTCGCCGAGCGTGCCAGGGAGTCCATCACGTGCGCGCCACAGGCTCTCGTACGGAGAAGGCAGGCTCGGCGCGGACGGGCTCGGTGAGAAGACGACCAGTCCGATTCCGAATAGCCCCCATACGACGAACAAAGCGACAAGAGCGAATCGCATCGGGCACCTCACGTTTAGTCTCCCTTCTTCGGGCACACGCCCCGACTAGGATACCGGAATGGGCTTGGCTGCCAGGGACGGGCCGGCACACGAGAAGGGACGTCTCCTCCCGCCTGAGGGGTCACGCGGCCTGCGCTTAAGGAGAAGCTCCTCTTTCCTGCGTCTGTTGAATGGGGCGGCGGGGGATAAGGGAGTGGGCTAGCGGGAGTGGAGTCGCAGGAGCGTAATCTCCGGCCGGCACAGGAACCGGATCGCAGGGGGGATCGTTCCTAGGCCCCGGCTGGTGTACACCAGGGTTGAGGGCCCCGTCACGAGGCCAGTCGTGAACTTCTGGCCAAAGCAGGACGGGACACGCAGGGCTCCCACGAGGGGGAGACGGACCTGCCCTCCGTGCGTGTGGCCGGTGAGGGCGAGGTCGATCCTCCCCGCAGGAAGCATCTGTGTGAAGTCCGGGTTGTGCACGAGAAGGAGCCGCGGTGCATCCTCCGGGATGGATGCAATCAGAGCGGCCACGCGGTCGCGTCGGCCTTGCCAGACGGAACGGAAGTCGCGGAAGTGGCCGTCGGTGAAGCCCGTGTCCTCGATTCCCAAGAGCCACAGAGGAGTCTCGTTCACATTCAAGACCACTGCGTCGTTCCGGAGGACGGCGATTCCCGCCTGGGCGAGCGATCTAGCCACGAAGTCGGGATCAGTCCGCACGTCGTGGTTCCCGAGGACGGCGTAGATTCCGCACTTTGGCCGCAGGGACGCGAGGATCGGAAGGCTCGGCGTGACGTTCCGGGCTCTCCTTGAGACGATGTCGCCGCACAGGACGATGAGGTCCGGGGCGAGGCGATTCACGACCTTCACGGCTTCGGCCAGGTTGCTTGCTCCGAAGCCCACCCCCAAGTGCAGGTCACACAGCTCGACGATCGTGAGACCTTCGAGCGTCCTGGGTAAGCCAGGGACCGAGACGTCGCGCTCCACGAGCTCGACCCACCTGGGCTCGATCTCAAATCCGTAGACGAGGGCAAGAAGCGCGGCCGTACCCACGCCGATGAGAAGAACGAGGAGCCGAGTCCTCCTGCCTTTCCAGGCTCCTCGCCTGCTCTTGTCGGCCGCCGGCGGCGAGGGCGTTTGTGCGGACGGCGGTCGCGGACTCAGGATCGCACGCTCCGGTAGAAGAGTCGCTTCGCCCCTTCCGCGGCTGCGATGTAGAGAAGGACGATCCCAAGGATCGCCGGATAGAAGAGGGCCGGGAGGCGGCCGAAGCCGAAGAGGGTCCCCAGCGGCGTGAGCGGAACAAGGAAGGTGATCGCGGCGACCGCGAGCGTCGCCGCGATCAGGGCCCGGCCGGGGATGCTCTCGAGGAAGGGCCGTCGGGTGCGGATGACGAGGACGACAAGAGACGCCGAGACCACCGACTCCAGGAACCAGCCCGAGCGGAACAGCTCGGGCCCCGCGTGCAGGAGAAGAAGCAGGACGCCGAAGGTAAGGAAGTCGAAGACCGAGCTCACCAACCCGAAGGCGAGCATGAACCTCCGGATGAACGCCAGGTTCCAGCGGCGGGGCCGGTCCACTAACTCTGGGTCGACGCAGTCCGTGGCGATCGCCATCTCCGGGAGGTCGGTAAGGAGGTTCATGAGGAGGATCTGCCTCGGGAGGAGCGGCAGGAAGGGCAGGAAGAGCGACGCCCCGGCCATACTGAACATGTTGCCGAAGTTCGCGCTCGTCGCCATGAATACGTACTTGAGCGTGTTGGCAAACGTCCTGCGCCCTTCCTCGATTCCGTTTGCGAGGACGCCCAGATCCTTCTCCAACAGGACGATGTCGGCCGCTCCCTTGGCGACATCGACGGCGCTGGAGACCGATATCCCCACGTCGGCCACGTGCAGGGCAGAGGCATCGTTGATCCCGTCGCCCATGTAGCCGACGACGTGACCTGCCTTGCGGAGCGCAGAGATGATCCTCTCCTTCTGGTTGGGCTCCACCTCGGCGAACACATCGACCCGGCCGACCTGGTGGATCAGCGCCTCGTCGCTCGTCTCCCGCAACTGCGATCCCGTGAGGACGAGCGCGGTCGCAAGCCCGACCTCCCGGGCGACGCTTGCCGCGACGAGGCGGTTGTCGCCGGTGACGATCTTGAGCGAGACTCCAAGCGAGTTGAGCGCCCTGACGGTCGCCGTGGCGTCGGGCTTCGGTGCGTCGCGGAAGACGACGAACCCCAGGAAGGTCATATCCGTTTCGTCTTCTCGGGTCATTGTGGTCTTCTCGTGGAGCGCGCGGTAGGAGATCCCGAGGACGCGCAGTCCGGAGTTGCTCAGACTCTCGAACTGGTGCTCAACCGCGTCTCGCACCGTGGCCAACTCGGCGATGGCTTCGTCGCTCCCCTCAGCGGAAGAGCAGACGGAGAGGACATTCGCCAGTGCCCCCTTGGTGATGACGCAGGACGAGCTTGCATCGCTCACGAGGATGGAGAGCCTCTTGCGGACGAAGTCGTAGGGAACCTCGTCTAGCTTGCGATAGCTCGAGATGTCAAGCCTCCGATCGCTTCGGATCGCCTCGTCGATCGGATTGGGGAAGCCCGTCTCAAACGAGGCGTTCAAGTAGGCGAAGAGGAAGACCTTCTCGCTTGGCTGGCCGTCAATCCCGAGTGCCCCGTCTAGGTGGGCGACGCCCTCCGTCAGCGTCCCCGTCTTGTCGGAGCACAGGACGTCCATGCTCCCGAAGTTCTCGATCGAAGCGAGACGTTTGATAATGACCTTGCTCTCTGCCATGCGGCGCGCCCCGTGTGCGAGGTTGATGCTGATGATCGCGGGCAGGAGTTGGGGCGTGAGGCCGACCGCCAGGGCAAGGGAAAAGAGGAAGGAGTCCAGGATGGGTCGCTGGAAGTAGACGTTCACCGCGAAGATGGCGACGACGAGGAGGAGGGTGATCTCCATCAAGAGGTAGCCCAGTCGCCGGACTCCCCGTTCGAACTCCGTCTCAGGAGGGCGGAGCTTCAGGCGCTGGGAGATCCGGCCGAACTCGGTCAACAGGGCGGTCGCGACGACGAGGGCCGCACCGCTTCCACTGACGACGTGCGTACCCATGAACAGAACGTTGGCGCGGTCCTTGAGGGCGGCGCTGGCGGCGACGGGGTCCGGAGTCTTCTCGACCGGGTAAGTCTCGCCGGTCAGGGTCGCCTCGTTCAGGAAAAGGTCCTTCGAGTCAAGGAGGAGGCAATCGGCCGGGATGACGTCGCCAGCGCGCAGGAGCACGATGTCTCCGGGGACGACCTCCTCGACCGGGATGTCCTGAGGTTGCACGTCGCGCAGCACGGTTGCCCGGATCAAAACGATGTCCACGAGCTTTCTGAGCGCGTTTGCCGCCCCCTTCTCCTGCCAGAAGCCAAGGACGCCGCTGGCCAGGACGATGGCGAGAATGATGAGGGCGTTCGTCGCTTCGTGGAGGAAGAGGGAAAGAAGCGCCGCCGCAATGAGGATGACGATGAGCGGGCTCTTGAACTGACCGAACAGGAGGACCGGTAGACCCGATCTCTTCTTCGGCGCAAGACGATTGGGACCGTGGCGCCGAAGGCGCTCGGCAGCTTCGGCACTCGTCAGGCCCTCTCTTGTCGACTCACGCTCCCGCAGGACATCGGAAGCGGGGATCGACCAGAACGCGGCCCCGGCCTCGCGTCGCTCGTCTCCGTTTCTCCTCTTCGCGCCAGTCATCGCCGTCCTCCCTCCTCTCGTGAGGGTCCACGACTCCCAGTCATGGACCATCGTACACCGGACGTGTCAGTTGGGAAGGGTCTCCACGACCGATCGGGGGAAAGGTCTGCGCCAGGACGACCCGCGGGCAAGCAGGACGATGGGCAGGAGCGCAGAGAAGGCAAGCCGGTCGGTCGTGACACGTTCCCGAAACGTGGGGGTACCTTCACTGACAGTGGGCCGGGACAGGCTAAGAGACCTAGCCAACCCGGGAGGGACCGGAAGCAGAAGGAGCAGCCATGCAGCGCATGAAGACCGTTCTCCGCCGGGAGTCGAGGCTCTTGTTCCTTGGGTTGTCGCTCGCGTCCATCGTCAGCGGGTGCGTGCTCGCGGGGCTCGGGGCGGCCGGAGGGGGCGGCGCGTCGAGCGAGGCCGTTCTCCTGTTCGGAGTTGGGATGCACATCGAGCCGATGGGCGCCCAGGTGAGCTCGATCGCGCTTGAGGCGGGCGCAAGGCAGAGTGCCGTGGACCCACGCCGCCCCGACTACCGCGAACCGCAGTACTTCGCACAGCACGTGCGCAACCTCCTTCTTCTGGCGGACGTCCTCGAGCGACACGGCGGGAGGATGACGATCCAGTCCCAGTCCCCGTTCACGGTCGTCGCCGCCGAGACGGCGAACCCGATCCTCGCGGATCTCGAGGCGAGGGGGCATGAGATCTCCCTCCACTTCCACGAGGACGCGCACCTGGGATCTGCCTGCGAAGAACTCCCTGTCCCGGTCTGGTCCGCGGTCATGGATGAGGAAATGGGGTTCATTCGTGACGCAGGGGTTCGCGGCCCCCTCCGCTACTGGAGCGGGGGGAACCTCTTCCCTGGGGTCCTCGAGGCGGCCGGCGCGGTGGGCCTTCGTGTCAACAGCGACTGGAAGAGCCCAAAGACTCAGGCGACCCCCAAAGAACTGCTGGGAGTCCATCCCTGGCGTCCGGCCGGCGGGACGGACGGGGTGAACGTCGCCCTGTTTGCCACGCACGACCCGGCCGGCGAGATCGTCTTTCTTCCGAACGGCGCGGTGGATTCCGACGAGTGGGCCCACAAGCAGGAGATCATCGCCTCGGGCGGGGAGGCGGCTTGGCTCGAGGTGCTCAAGAAAGGCCTGCTCGACTCCCTCGCTCACGCAACCCCTGGCCGTGTCAACGCCTATCACCTCACCCTGCATCCCGACGAGTTCGCCCACGATCCGGCCGGGTCCTACGCTCTGATCGAGCGATTCCTTGCGGAGGTCGTCGATCCCCTGGTCGCCTCCGGGAAGGTGAAGTGGGCGACCCATTCGCAGGTGGCCGACGCCTATCTCGCGTGGGAGGCGGCCCATCCGGGGGTCGATCCTCGCAGCGGCGAGGGCGGAACTTGACTCGCGACGGCGAAGGGCTCTCTGACTGAGGAGCGCGCGGCGATCACGTTTGCCGTCAACGTGCACGATATCGTGAACGTGGACGAGAGTGCGGACACCGTCCTGCGCCTGGTCGACCTGTTCAGTCGCTGCGGCGTGCGGGGCGACTTCTACCTCACCGCGCCGATGGTCGCGCTCTACCAAGAGCGGCGCCCGGATGTGGTCGAGCGTCTGCGAGATAGCGCCATGACCATCAGCTACCACGTCCGGCCGCCACATCCGCTCATCGCGGGGTTTGACGCGCCGCTTCGAGGGCTCGAGGGCGCGGCGCTCCAGGCCGCCCTGTACGATTACGAGACCTACCGGCTCGATCTGGAGACGGGTGGACTCCTGCGCCAGGAGCCCGGAGGTTATCGCTACGTGGCCGACGTGTTCGGCCGTGCCCCGGTCGTGGTGAGCGTGCCCAATCCGCTCTATCGTGACGCCTCCCTTGAAGTCTACAGAGAGCTGGGGGCTCGGATGACGGTGATCTACCACGAGACGGGGACGAAGCTCGACGCGCCCTTCGAGTACGCGCAAGGACTTCTCATCCGCCCGAGCGACTGGAGCGTGACCCGCTGGTCGGCCGGGGGATCATCCAAGGAGCAGTTCTGGTGGGCGATGCTCGACACGCCGCTCGCTGGGTCGTACGATCCGGCCGGCTACCTCCGGCAACGCCTGGAAAGCTGGTCCGGTCCGCGGGCGCCGTTCGTCACCGCCTTGATCCACGAGGACAACTTCTATCGCAAGGATGCGACTCCCTGGGCGCTCGTCTACTACGAGGACGCGGAGAAGGGCCGGCCCCGAACGCCGCCGTTTGACCTATCTGCGCCCGACCCGTCAAAGCCACGCTTGCCAGAGAATCAGGCCGCCATCTGGGCGGCCTACGAGGATCTCGTTTCCTACGCAGGAGCGAACCTGGACGTCGTGACGTCGGAGGACATCGTGGAGAGAGCAAACGGGGACCCCACGGTGGCCTTGGCGGAACGAAAGGGAGAGTGAGAGCATGATCCGACGTCTTCTTGCCTTCTCCATGGTCATGGCCGGGCTGCTCGTCTCGTCCGGGCGGGCACTGGCTGCGGAGGAGTACTGGGTGCTGAACCCGACGAGCGGGGCGGGCCTCTTCGTCCAGGTCGTGTCCCCGCGTGGCACGGCAGGAGGTCGGCTTCCCGCGCTCGTCCTGGTGCCCGGCGGACGCGGGTCAAGCGGGACGTTCCTCCAGCCAGCTCCAGGCGGATCTCAGGCGCAGGAGATCGCCGACCACGGTTTCCAGGTCGTGGTCTTCGATCCGGACGGACGCGGGAGAAGTGGCGGACAGGAGGATGACGGCGGGTTTGTCCAGCAGGACGGCCTCGCCGCCGTGATCCGCTTTGCCGCGTCCCTTTCGCAAGTCGACCCGGCGCGCATCGCGCTCGTCTCCTACTCGTATGGGGTGACGATGGCGACCGGCGCTCTCGCGCGACATCCCGACCTTCCTCTGCTCTTCTACATTGACTGGGAGGGTCCTGCCAATCGAGAGGACACCGGAGGGTGCGGTGAGGACAAGGTCGGCCACCTGCAGGGAGTCTCCTGCACCGACGAGTCGTTCTGGGCACAGAGGGAGGCCTCGACCTTCATCCTGTCCCTGCGTGTCCCCTACCAGAGGCTCCAATCGGGCCAGGATCACGCCCAACCGGACGCCGATCACGCGCTCCTGCTCATCGCGAACGCAACGGCGGAGGAGTACGGTGGGCACGGCCAGGCTCCGTGGACGCGTCTGAACGATCTGGAGCCCAACTGGGTCTACACCGAGGAGAACCTGCCGACTCTCCCACCGCGGAGCGCGAACCTCCAGCAACAGGTCGGGGACTACGCTTTGGAGCTCCTTGGCCGGTTCGCGCCGACCTTGTGACGACTTTCCTCTCCCGGGAGTCCGGCGGCCTCGGCCACTCGGCGCTTTCTGCGGATGAGCCTTCGACCACGTGGACCGCGAGGGGAAGGCTGCCGCCCGAGCGCAGAGAGGGGCTCCCGGACCGATCGGCCGGAATGCGGGCAGAGACTGACCTTGGCTTGAAGGACCGCGCGGCGCGGCTACAATGAACCGTGAGGTGAAGATCGCTTGCCCATCGGAGCTCAGATCGTGCTTCTCGTGTTCTTCATCGTCTGTTCGGCCTACACCTCCTGCGCGGAAACCGCCATCACCTCGCTCTCGAAAGAACGTCTTGTCTACCTGAAGATGGCCCATCCGCGCAAGCGGCGGGCGTTCGACCTTTTGCTTGCGGAGCCGACTCGCCCGATCACCGCTCTCGTCATCCTGAATAACCTGGTCAACGTGGCGGCGAGCTCCGTGACGACGCTCGTGGCGGTGCATCTACTGCCGAGCGGGCTTCCCGACTATCAGGTTGGGCTCGTGGCTACGGGCGTGATGGGCGTTTCGATCCTCGTGTTCGGCGAGATCACCCCGAAGAGCTTCGCCAAGAACAACGCGGAACGGGTGGCTCTGGCGACGGTCAACTCGGTGTACGTGGTGACGCGCGCTCTCGTCCCGCTGGTCTTCCTCTTCCGAGGGGCTGCCTCCGGCCTCCTGCGGCTCGTCGGTGTGGACCCCTCGAAACAGGAGCCCGTCCGGGTGAGCGACGAGCAGATTGAGACCCTGCTCGATGCGGGCGAAGAGACCGGGTTCCTCCACGAGGAGGAGAGCGACATGATCCGAAGGATTCTTGACTTCGATGAGATCTCGGCCGAGCAGGTGATGGTTCCCCGGCCGGCCGTGCGCATGATCGAAGTGCACACGCCCCTCGCTCACGCGCGGGAGGTCGTAGCGCGGGACGGCCACTCTCGCTTTCCGGTCTACGACCGCGTCCAGGACAATGTGGTCGGAACGCTCCATGCCAAGGATCTCCTGGCTTGCCCGGACGACCTGGGGAAGACCTTGTCGGCCTTCCTGCGGCCGGCCTACTACGCGCCGACGTCGAGGCCGATCAATCTCCTTCTCCGCGAGATGCAGCGTGCGCGGGTCCACCTCACCGTCATCATCGACGAGTTCGGAGGGATGGCGGGAATCGTCACCCTGGAGGACATCCTGGAGGAGATCGTAGGGGAGATCGAGGACGAGCACGATCGCCCGATCACTCTCATCAAGCGTGTTTCCGCCAACGAAGCCATCGTCGACGGGGATACCCCGGTGCACCAGTTGGCGCGCGCGATGGCCGTCGACCTGCCCGAGGACGAAGGCGTGACCGTGAGCGGTCTTGTGCTTCACCACCTGGAGGCCATGCCCGAGGTCGGCCAGACCGTGCGCATCGGACCGGTGACCCTCGTTGTGGAGAAGGCGACCGACCGCGAGATCAGCCAGGTCCGCGTGACGGTGGCCCGGGCCGCGGACAGGGAGTCGGAGGGGGGGGACGCCTAGGCGCTGCTCTGCGCTGCTGGGCAGGCTCCGACCTCGGCACGGACCCGACTCGCGCTAACTTGCGGCGGGCCAGCGGTAGACATGCACGGCCATTGGTGAGTACTGGTCGGTCAGCACGCCTCCAGCGGCCAGGAGCGTGCGGTTTTCGAACAGAACCTCGACTGCCTGCCCGCCTTGGGCGGATGGAATGGGGAAGGTGGCGGTGCAGGGCTGCTTCTCTGAACCGTTTGCGCTGATCAAGTAGCAGAAGCCGTCGTGCTGGCGCAGCGTGTAGTGAATGGGCAAGTACCCATAGCGGTCGGGAAGCGCCGGTCCCGTCGTCACGGGGGCTGCCCCTTGAAGAACGGCAGGCGAGAGGAACACGTCTCCCAGGTCCGCCAGTTCGCGGTTCAAGCGACCGACGTAGGCCCAGATGGATGGGAAATCGTGGAGGCCAGGTCCCGGGCCGAAGTGTTGCCCTGCGTGGTTCGATTCACCGTAGCAGAAGTACCAGATCCCTTTCGCCCCGTGAATGATCGATAGGTACACCATCAGCCTGAGTTGCTCCGGTGTCGGCATTCTCCAACTGCTGAACTGGAAAGTTTCCAGGACCATCTGCACGGAGGGATGCGCTCCCTCGAGCGATGCGGCCTTGCACAAGTCGTCCAACCATTTCGCCAGGGCGGTCAGCGGCGCGTCAAAGGGGTTCGGCCCAGGAGGGCTGTTGAGAGGGTAGCAGTCGACGGCGACCACGTCCGGGAAGCACCAGTTTCCAAAGAAGCTCATCCGCGATAGGCTATCTGCGTTCCGAAAGTCGGGGTCGTAGAGACAGGTCATGTCCACGTGGTTTGGGTCGATCGGCGCGCTGTGGACGTACTCGTGAGCCGCCACCATGTTGTCGTGGTAGGGTTGGACGGGAGGCAGGCTGTGGTTAGGCTCGTCCTCCAGGTACCACATCGCCAGGGCTGGATGATGCTTGGGTGATATGTGGTCGCCCGGGTAGTCCTTCAGGAAAGCGTAATCGAGCTGCTCGCGCATGGTGGGTTCCCAGGTCCCGTTCCACCACGTGAATCCTGAGTAGAGTGCCACTCTAACCCAAAGCTCATTCTGGCGAGCGGTGTCCAGGAAGGTGCGGTCGAGGTACGACGCTACAGGCTGGATCTCATCGACGATGTTAAACCCATGGGCCTTCACGTCAGCCATGTCCCAGTAGGGAACCTGATAGAGGCCGATGGGAAAGAAGGCCTCTCCGTTGATCCGCACGGCCCCCGTTTCATCGACGGCCACCATCGCGGCCGTCTCGCCCGGAACAGGCGTTGAGAGGGCGGGAGCGGCCGCTGCCAAGGCCAGCATGACCCCGAACTCCATCCATCGACAACGCATTTCTACCACCTCCGCATGAGACGACCGTTTGATCCTAGGGTGGGAGCCCTTCACAGGCAAGTGCCGCGCGGGTGTGCCGGTGCGGGCGGAAGGTGAGGGGGAGCCACGTGACGGATTGACCGTTCCTCTGGTTGGTCGCGGCCGCGACGCTGGAGTTGCGGATCACGCTGGAAGCGAGGCCCACGCGGCGGAAATGCTTTTTCCTTGCGCTTTACGCGATCGGGGGTACAATCATGCCGTTGTTGGTCATCTTGCAGTCGTTTTACCTCGAGCGTGTGTGTTGTCCCGTCCATCTAGAACGCTCTGCTGAGATCAGATTCCCAACACCAGGGAGGTAGATCGAGCATGGCAGAGCGCGAAACCGGCAAAGTCAAGTGGTTCAACGAAGCCAAGGGCTACGGGTTCATCGAGCGCGGCCAAGGCGGAGACGTATTCGTCCACTTCAGCTCCATTCGTGGCGGAGGATTCAGGTCGCTGAGCGAAGGGCAGAAGGTGGAGTACGCCGTCGGCGAAGGTCAGAGAGGACCCCAGGCACAGGACGTGAGCCCCATTGCGGATCAGATTGAGAAGGTCCCAGCGATGGTGGGCGCCACGAGTGTCGCAGTTGAGGCCGAAGAGGTCCCGCAGTCGCACGAATTGAGCGCCGTCTAAGAGACGGTGCTCTGGAGAGATGGCACGGCGGCGCAGGCACAGAGCCTGCGCCGCTTCTTCTTTGGGCCCGATGGAAGCGGACCGCGTCACACGTTGAAGCCGGGATCCGCTGCGCGGAGGGCCGCCGGCAGTACCCAGAGCGGAGCGGACGCGCGACCCTAGTGAGAGCTTCTCGGGTCCCTGTTCCATTCGGTGTGATGCCCTCCGACGACCCATCCGTCGGAGTTCTCTCTAGTGAAGGGGGCACAGGTTGGCTTGGCGTGTCTGGGCAAAGCGGTCGTTGCGGATCTCGCGGCCCTGAACGAAAGGGGCGTCCAACTTCCCAAACGCCATCTGGGTAGGACCTCCGCGACTTGGGTTGTGCATTCCCGGCGGGTGAGGGTGCCCTGGACGGTGAGCAAGCGATCAGGTGAGGGGGGGAACCCTCCCCAACCAGCGAGAGGACCCTGGCGGATTTCTCCGTGCTTCGAAGGGACGAACCACACGCCGTCCCTGTGGCCGACCCAGCGCCCAGTCCGTCTTCCTCTTCGGCCCTATTCCCCCGCCTCCACCTCCCACAGCTTCACACTCCGGTCAGCCGACCCCGAGGCGAGGAGCTTGCCGTCCGGGGAGAAGGCGACGGAGGTGACAACGTGGGCGTGCCCAGTGAGGGTGCGCAGCACCTGCCCAGAGGGGACACTCCACAGCTTCACCGTGTCATCTTCCGACCCTGAGGCGAGGAGCTTGCCGTCCGGCGAGAAGGCAACGGAGGTGACAACGTCGGTATGGCCCGGCAGGGTGTGCAGCTCCCCACCGGTGGCGACGTCCCACAGCTTCACCGTGTCGTCAGCCGACCCTGAGGCGAGGCCCGCCCCGTCGGGGGAGAAGGCGACGGACCACACCGAGTCGGTGTGGCCGCCAAGGGTGCGCAGGACCTGCCCAGTCGTGACGTCCCACAGCTTTGCCGTCTTGTCCGACGACCCCGAGGCGAGGAGCTTGCCGTCCGGCGAGAAGGCGACGGAGTAGACAGGGTTAGCATATCCTTGGAGGGTGCGCACCACCTCCCCGGTGGCGACATTCCACAGCTTCACTGCGGCGTCTCCCGACCCTGAGGCGAGGAGCTCGCCATCGGGGGAGAAGGCGACGGAGAAGACAATCCAGGAATGGCCTGCGAGGGTGCGGACTTCCGCTCCCGTGGTGGCGTCCCACACCTTCACCGTGGTGTCCCGCGACCCCGAGGCGAGGAGCTTGCCGTCCGGGGAGAAGGCGACGGAGTAGACAGCGTCGGTATGTCCCTGGAGGGTGTGGACGATGGTCCAGCCTTCCGTCTTCACGAGGTACACCACGCTTGCCTCGCCCCCGACGGCCAGGTAGCGGCCATCTGGGGAAAAGGCCACCGAGCGAACCCTCCAGAACTCGAGCGTGCGCACGGCCGGTGGATCTACGAAGGCGATACAACCGGCGAGGCACGCCACCAGAAACACCAAACCAAGAACCAGCCACGCCTTCGTCCTCATGAGTCACTTCCTCCTTGGTGACAAGAATAGCCGGTGGAGCAATCCTCGGCCAATTCCTGTGGGAGCTGGCGGGACTTCACTGAGAACTCTCCAAGTATCTGTTCGATCCAGTGTCATGCCCTCGTCGCGGATATGACCGGTCCCTCAAACGGTCCCAGTTGAGTGCTAGAATCGGGAGAGACCGCCTGCAGCGCTGCAAGCACATCGTCGACGAGGGTCTTGGGTGGTCCTCAGGGCATTCCGCCAGGTGCAGATCTTCGATCCTAGCCTCGAACCCGGACCTGCCTTTCGGGGAGCGGGGTCGATGGCTCGCGCCCGGACGGCGGTCGGAAGTGTACATCTCCTGATACCTTGCCCTCTCTCCTCCTCGGCGCAGTGCCAGTTCTCCGTTTTCACCGGGAGACCCCTTGCAGATATACTCCTCTGCGGGTGATTGCGATGCGTGACCTGCGCGGACGTATGCGGCTGTCGATCATGGCGGCGGGCATGGCGATTGTATGCGTTGTCGTGGCGGGATGGGCTCAGACTCCCGCTTTCGAGGTGACGGACACGGCCGTACAAGTCGAAGGCGGCCTCCCCCTCGCCCCCGGTGTCCCTGTGGTGATCATGGCACGCTACAGGAACGTCAGCGCGGCGACCGCGACCGAGACGGTGTGGCTGGAGATCGACGGCGTTCGTGTCGCCGAGACGACGCTCTCTCTTACCAGTGGCACAAGGGAAAAGGTGACCTTCACCCGGACCTTCGATAGGTCTGGCGTGTACAAGGCAAAGGTCTGCACCCGCTATGGCTGCGAGGACTTCACGGTTGGCGTCGCCAGCCCGGGATTCCTCCGCACCCTTTCCGAAGACGAGTACAACGTCAACGCCATTGCCTTCTCCCCAGACGGTAAGACCCTCGCTTCCGCCGCGGAGCTGTGGGGAAATGTGCCGGCGATCAAGCTGTGGGATGTTGGCTCAGGAACGCTCTTGCGTTCTCTTTCTGGGGGCAAGGGCTATCTCTTCTTCTCTCTTGCCTTCTCGCCGGACGGAAAAACCCTCGCCTCCGGGTCAGCGGACGAGACGGTCAAGTTGTGGGATGTGGCCACGGGGACGCTCCTTCGCACCATCTCTGGGCCCGAGGGCGATGTCGATTCCGTGGCCTTCTCCCCGGACGGGAGGATGATCGCCGCAGCGCGCGGTCCTGTACCAGGGACGAAGGACTACAATGCCGTCCAGCTGTGGGACGCAGCCACGGGGACGCTCGTGCGCAGCCTTTCCGGGTACACGAACGACAACGTGTGTCAGAGGTGGGTCATGTCTGCCGCCTTCTCGCCGGACGGAAAGACCCTCGCATGCGGGTCCGGGGACAAGACGATCCTGCTGTGGGACGTGACCTGGGGGACGCTCGTGCGCGTCTTCTCCGGGCACACGGAGTTCGTTGATTCCGTCGTCTTCTCTCCCGACGGGAAGACCCTCGCCTCCGGGTCCGGAGACAAGACGATCATGCTGTGGGACGTGGCTACGGGGAGACGCCTGGGAGTGCTCACCGGCCACGATGATTGGGTGCAGTCCGTTGCCTTCTCGCCAGACGGAAAGACTCTCGCTTCCGGGTCCCTGGACCTAACGATCAAGTTGTGGGACGTGGCCACGGGGACGCAACTCCGAAGTTGCACCGGGCACATGGGGGGAGTCCGTTCCGTTGCCTTCTCCCCAGACGGAAAGACCCTCGCTTCCTGCGCCGAAGACGGGACGATCATGCTGTGGGACGCTTCCACGGGGACGCCCTCTCGCGCGGCGTCCGGGTGCATGGCCGATGCCACTTCCGTCGCCGTCGCTTCGGGCAGGCCAGACTGAGACTCAAGAAGTGTAGCAGACCGTGGAAGGGGTAGGTCGCCCCAGTCTGCGGGCAACAGGTTGCTCCAACATTTCCCGCGGTCCCCCTGGTTTATCGTGCTCTGCACGGACAGGCAGTTGGCGATGCGGGAGTCCGCCGGGATTCGAGCTTCTGTGCCTTGTCACCGGGTTGGCTCACAGTGGAATGGACCCACAACCACGATGCGGGACGACACGGCAGCCATCCGAGTGCAGTCGACGACGGCCGCCGCGAGTATCTCCAGCAATGGGAGATCTTGGTTCTGCCGCACCCACCGGGCCGGGCTCCAAGAACGAACTGGCCACACAAAGATGTCTAGTCATCCCTTTCCCCTGGCCTGACGCTGCAACATCGATTCCATGCGTCAGGAGAGAACGGGTTGCCTGAAAAGAGGATCTGCAGAATCCCGTGGCCCACGTACCGGGGAGTCGGTGTGGAGCCTCCCTGGACTAGGGTGCGGAGGACGCAGTAGGCCGTTGTGAAGGGGTGGGATGGCGTACAGGCTCAGAACCGTCGAACAATGCGGTTGGCCGTCTCCTGCACCTCGGCCGCGCCGCATCGGCTCAACCACAGTGCGTAGAGGATATCCTCAGGTACGAACACTGATGACATATAGGAAGTCACATAGACCAGCACGACCACAGAAGTTGACTCATATTCTAGAATACATATACTGAGATTACTGGGGTATTCTACAGACGCAGAGTGCAACGTCCGACCTGGCAGAGGGGACTGCTGAACGGAAGCTGCCCCCGCAGACAGGAGGAGGAGGTTCCATGGCTAGACGCGCTGGTGTGCTGGGCATTGTTATGGCGATGGCTCTCTTCTTCGGGCTGAGTTGTCTTGCCACGACTCAGCCGAAGATCGATGCGTTTGAGGTGTCTGACCTCTGGCTGCTGAGCACGGCCAGCAGGCCGGACTGGACGGACCGCTGGACCGCTCCCGTGGAGGCGGCAACGATCCTGGCGTGGCTTCATCTGCATGGCTTCCCAGACTTTCTCCCCAATCTCAATGCAGACGGAACGGTTGATGAGCTGGACGCGATTGAGCTTGCGGACCGGTTCGGGAAAGGCGGTATGGAAACCGGTACGGCGCGCGGGACGACAGATCCCCTTCTCGTCTTCACCCTCGCGCAGTATGTGGCGCGGCGTTACCCCAACCAGTTTGAGCTCAAGATCTACGATGCCAGCTTCCCGGTGGAGTTCGAGCGAGACATCCACGTTCCATTCACGTCTGGCGTGGTCCCGGGCATTACGCTGACGCTGAAGCCCGAGCCGACCTACGACGCCTACCGGCTGGAACTACACAGCGGCCAGGGAGTGATCGTGGGGATAGAGCAGCAGGTCGACCGCAACTACTACTTTGCCGGCCGCTCCTTCCGCTACGACAAGACCCCGAGCGGCAACTACGCGGTCGATCTTGCCTGGGCGCAGGCCGACCCGTGGGCGGCCAAAATCCAGGGTCAGGTGCTCCAGACGGAAGCCAAAGAGACGGACGCCCTCTATCTCTTGTACCAGGGAGCATGGGTGAAGGTGGAGTTCATGCTTGCCTTGTCTCCGGTCATCGAGCCGCAGGGCGAGATAGCCCAGCCGTGCCGCAACATCGTGGACGACACCACGACTTCTATTACCCTTGACGTCGGAAAGGCACAGATTGGAGAGGTACAGATTATAGAGTGCCTGGACCGTAGCCCAACGATCGACACCTACTGCTACATCTTGAATAACAAAAGCTTTGTTTCGGGTGGCTGCGGCGTGTGCGAGTTCTTTATACCCATCCCCACCGGGGTGACGACTTCGGGAATCCCGAATCAGCCAACAGGGTGGACGGGGTCGTTTACGTCCGGCGGCTGTCTGTGGATGGGAACCGGTTGTGGGATCATGCCTGGGAGCTCGGCCACGTTCTGCTTCTCGGTCGTTACGCCTACCGTTGACGGTCCTGCAGGAGGGTACGTTGGGTCTTGCGCCTTCTTAGTACCCCCGCAGTTGTACAAGGTGCAGACTACGGGGCCCAATGCGCCAAAGTGCGCGGATCTCATCGTCGATGTAACGAAGTGTACTTACACCTGCAGAATAGTCGACGGCCCAGCAGGTCTGTACTGCCAGTGCGATCTCACTGTCACAGTAATCGTCACAAACATCGGCGCCGGTCCGACGCCAAATAGCTTCAGCGTCTGCCTGAACTCCTGCTGTGGTAGCGCCACACACACGTATTCTATCGTTGGCGGGCTCCCTGGGAATTCGAGCACCTTGCCGATCACGCTGCATATCTCCTGCACGTCTGTACCTCCGTGTCCCCTCAGCTGCTCGTACACAGTCGTGGCCGACTGTTTTAACCAAGTGCCCGAGTGTCCGCCAGGCGGTGAGTGGAACAACGATGTGAACGGTGAGTGCATGCTTGCACGTTGAACTAAGAGGAGCCTTGTCTGGGATGTCAGCCCCCCAGCGCCCGAAGGCGCTGGGGGGCGCTTGGCAGTCAAGCGGCATGCTTCCGGTGAGTCCATGTCGCCTTGCGCCAGTCCTGAGGAAGGGACCGGACGCGGCGATCCGGCGCATCGACGTGCCTATTGGAGTTCCGCGAGCACCAACGGCTCCGTCCCGAAAACGTACGCATCGAAGAAGCCGGTGAAGTCTGAGCCGGTCAGGCGCAGGAGGATGGCCTCTACGTCATCGTAGCCGAAGGAACCGTTGTGGTGTCCGTACTCGACCCAGATCTCCTTGACGACGTCATCGAGCGAGTATCGGTTCTGCGTCCGGCGCTGGATCTCTCGATCGAGCATGTACGCCACCAGGGCCCCCTTGGAGTAGGCAATGAAGTCTTGTTGCCCGCCGGTGAGCCCCGGCCGGTCAGCGGCGGACACAGGTGCATCCGCGCTGGTTCTCATCGTGAGGTACTGCTCGTAGAACTGGCGGCAGTAGTGCCACTTCTCAGGGAAGACATCCTGGAGCAGGTTCAAGATCTTGTCCTGGTAGTAGCAGTTCCAGGCTTCGCCGTAGAACTTGTAGGCCCAGCCAGTCCCGGGGTCGTACCGAGTGGCGTAGACCCATCCGTTCCAGCGATGGTAGACCTGGTGAAGGAACATCCAGAGATCGCCGTTGGGACCCCCCTGGTTCGCCGAGTACCCCTGCGAGTTGGTCCATTCGCCGGAGTACAGGCGATAGGACGTCGTGGGGAATGCAGCCAGGTATCTCGCATCCACGGCTTCGCCCCACAGGTTCTGCACGAGTTCGAAGACCTCGAACATCTGCCTGGCGGTCGTCTCCAGATCCCTCATCCCACGGCTGAACACGAGCGTGACCTCGGTCGCTCCGATGGCGCGGCAGCGCGCTGTGAGCGAGTTTGGCGGGCCGGCAATGACCGTTGACATCGCCAGGCAGGTGAGATTCGTGGTGGCAGCGTTGGGGCCCGCGTAGGTGCAGGGGTCAAAGGTGGTGTCGCCAAGGGGACTCCAGGGAGTCCACACGGTCCAGTCGCCAGGCAGGCGGTAGTGCACGGCAACGCCCTGAAGTGCATCTGCGTAGGCCGCGCCCCACACGTCTCCTTCCCGCATCTCCGGGATGACGAGATACCTCTCACCGGTCGCGAGGAAGAGATCGCTATCCAGATACGCCGTGACACCGTTGTTGCCGTCTTCGGATGCAGGCGTGAAGGTCCGCCCATAGCGGACGGTGACCGTCGCGCCCTCTGGAAACGAGAGGCGCCACACGGGCTCCTGCTCCGGGTTGCCGTGCGGGTCTCCGTGCATTCGTTGTGTCTCCTGGACGGAGAAGCCCTGCGCCGGCACCGCGCCGAACTCGATGTGCTCAGGGGAGTTCGCCGTCGCAACAGGGTGGTAGCGGCTGGTGGAGAGGTCAAGCGAGGAGATACCCTTGGTGCGGATCGTGAGCGTCACGGAGAGCCCGTGGCAGCTTGGGTTGGAGAGGTCCACATCGTATGCCAGCGAGAACCCCACGTGCGACAGACTCGTCGCAGAAGCCGTCTGCTGTGACCCGGCTGCCGTGGCGGCCGGGCCCGACGCGCACCCAGAGGGGGAACCCGACGAGGGTGAACCAGAGCCTCCGAGCCATGTGAAGGAAACGACGTTGGCGTAGGCTTCACTCCACGTGACCCTGAACTGCCCCAGATTTGCGAGTTGCCCGCCACTGAACGTGATCTCCGACACGACACCCACCGGGTCCTGGGTCGGGAACACGGCCTTGTCGTAGCTCGTGATCCAAACCATGTCCGAGAAAGTGATCCGGATTCCGTTGACAGGCCCCCCTGTATTGTTGGTGAAGGTCTGCGTTGCCGCGAGCGACATAACACTGAACGCGAGGACAAGCGAGACAAGCCCCGCTGACGAGACTAGCCTTTGCATACCAACCTCCATGAGGAACGCCTGGCCCAGGCTATGGGAGAATCTGTACGGCATCAAGCGGAACGATCTGCCCAAGACCTGGCCCACGGAGGACCCGCACCAGCACCGGTAACGCCGACTGCGAGTGAGCAGACCCCAACGTCCTTCGCCGGGCCGGGCTCGCCCCCTCCTCACGCGGGATCGATCAAGAATGGAGAGAGGATCCCACTTTCCCGTTCCGTTTGTCTTTCTTCAGCGAATCTGGGGCTGCCAGATGGCCATGCCCTCCACTCTATTTCATGAACTCCCACAGCTGTACCATCTGCTGCTTCGACACCGAGGCAATCAGCGCGCCATCGGGGGAGAAGGCAACGGAGTAGACGGCGCCTGTCTCGGACGCAAGAGTGCCTTGTACCTCTCCTTTGGCGACGTTCCATAGCTTGGTTGTGCCATCCCACGACCCCGAGGCAAGCAGTGCCCCGTCGGGAGAGAAGGCGACGGAGTCGACACATTGCGTATGCCCTACCAGGGTCCGCAACTCAGTTCCCGTGGCGACGTCCCACAGCTTGATTGTGCCGTCTCCCGACCCCGAGGCAAGCAGCGCCCCGTCGGGAGAGAAGGCGACAGAGAAGACCCAGGCGGTATGACCTGCGAGTGTGTACGCCTCCGCTCCCGTGGCGACCCTCCACAGCATGATCGTGCCGTTCCCCGACCCGGAGGCAAGCAGCGCCCCGTCGGGAGAGAAGGCGACGGAGTCGCCATCCTGATCATGGCCTTCCAAGGTCCGCAGTTGCGCCCCCGTGGAGACGCTCCACAGTCTCACCTCTTGCCACGACCCCGAAGCGAGGATCGTGCCGTCAGGGGAGAAGGCGACGGAGCCGACATCTTGAGTGTGGCCCTCTAGGGTCCGCACCTCGGCTCCCGTGGCGACGTCCCACAGTTTCACCTCCCGCCCCGATCCCGACGCAAGGAGCTTCCCGTCGGGCGAGAAGGCAACAGCCACGACCGCGCTACTCTGATATGCAAGGAAGATCTCCTCCCCCGTCTCGACGTTCTGCAGCTTCACTTGCCAGCCCCTCCACCCCAAGGCCAGAAGTGCCCCGTCAGGGGAGAAGGCGATGGACGTGAGATCCCACGTATGGCTTCCGAGGGTTCGTGCTACCGTTCCTAGGGCAACATTCCACAGCTTCACCCTGTCGTCCCAGTTTCCCGAAGCAAGGAGCTTCCCATCGGGCGAGAAGGCGAGGGAGGTGACACAGCCGACACTGAAGCGATCGTCCATGAGGGAGCGCACCTCCGCTCCCGTGGCAGCGTCCCACAGTTTCACCGTGCCGCCCGCGTCCCCTGTGGCGAGAAGTCGTCCGTCGGGTGAGAAGGCAATGGAGTGGATGCCGTAGTTGCTGGTATGAGTGCGCACCAGCGCACCCGTGGCGACGTTCCATAGCTTCATCGTCATGTCCTGCGACACCGTGGCGAGGAGCTTCCCGTCGGGAGAGAAGGCAACGTTGTAGATTGAATCGCCACGGTCGGCGAGGGTGCGCACCTCCGCCCCCGTGGCAACGTCCCACAGCTTCACCGTCGAGTCCACCGAACCCGAAGCGAGGAGTTGCCCATCGGGCGAGAAGGCGAGGGAGACAACATCGGTGACACGTCGCACGTCGATGTAGCTTTGCTCGCTGCGGGTGCGCAGCTCCTCTCCCGTAGCGACGTTCCAGAACCTCACCAGATCGTGCCCGCTGCCGGGACATCCCGGGGGCTCACCCGACCCTGAGGCGAGGATTCTGCCATCGGGAGAGAACGCGACGGACTCGACAGGTCCGCCGGGTTCAAGAATGCGCACCACCGCTCCCGTAGCGACACTCCACACCCTGACCGTGGCGTCGTCTGTCCCCGCCGAGGCAAGGAGTGTCCCGTCGGGCGAGAAGGCAACCGAGCGGACAGAGCTGGTATGACCTCTAAGGGTGCGGACCTCCTGCCCCGTTGCGACGTTCCACAGCTTCACGGTGTTGTCCGCTGAGCCCGAGGCGACAAGTACTCCATCAGGCGAGAAGGCAACAGAGTTCACGCTTTGGGTATGCCCTCCGAAGGTGACCGCTTGTGGAACCGCCTCGGGCGCGACCGTCGCGGACAGGCACCCGACAAGAAGCGCCAGGCTCAAAGCAATTGCAGTTCTTCTTTTCACAGCTACGACCTCCTTGTCCTATGAAAGGAGTCTAGCACACGCCGACAGGTCAGCGCTACTCACCTCGATTTGCCATAGGCCGCCTAAAACAACTTCCACTGCGCTAGGCACTGGACAGCTCTTGCAGGTAGCCAGTCGCACCCGCCCCCAGTTGGTCCCGACTCGCTCGCCGTACGATGATAGGCAACCTTGAGGAGTTGCAGGAAGCTCTCGAATGCTTGCGGCAGCCGCAGGAAGGCGCGGCAGACTAGGTCAAGAAGCGGATTGTCCGCCGGGCGCGAATCAGAGAAGCGTCGCATTCGTGTGGGTAGGGCTTGATCCGTTCTCGGTCCGATCAGCGTTCCGCGGCACCTGGCGAGGGCTTCAGGGGATCGGCAGGGTCATCCAGCAAACGTCTTCCAGACGTAGGCCGGATACGTCACCGATGTGACGTCCACTCGGCGGGCGAAGGAGAGTGCCGCTTGTGAGTTCTCCTCCGTCGAGTGGATGCCGCAGGCCCGGGTGTCAACCCCCTTCGACATGACGCGATAGCCGGTTGACGACACGCCGTAGTAGCTCCCTCTCGGGTCGCGCAGGGCTGGGTTCGCTGGATCGTACCCGCTCTCGACGTAGGGGCCGTTTGTGGAATCGATCAGGATCCACCGGTCGATCAGGAAGACCTCGACGAAGGCATGTCCGACGATGCCGCCTTGCTCTCCTTTCTGGAATCGCTGGATCCACTCGATGTTGAGGCCGCCCACCATGAGGGCTGGATAGCCGAGTTCTCGCACCACGGCTGCGTAGACCAACGTGCAGTCCGTACAGCCGCGGAGTCGACGGCTCGCAAGGAGGTCATCCCCTGTTACCTTTCCAATGGTCGCGCCGCCCGCGCTGTAGAAGCTGAATTCACGGTGCAGCCATTGGTAGATCTCCCCGAGGTGCGCCAGGCTCTTCTCTCTGCCGCGCAGCGAGTCGAGCATCGCGGGGTTTGAGATCTTCGATTGCTCTCCTTGCGGGAGGTACTTCTCCGGATGGGCATAGTCGATCCCGAAAGCTGTCGGGTACTCGACGTGGCTGGAAGACCCGGAGCCTGAGATCCAGTTGTAGAGCAAGACCGTGGCGTACTCCTCGCCCCATGCGATCCGAAACTGGCCCAGACTGGGGAGTTGTCCGCCGCTGAAGGTGATCTCCGACGCGACACCCACCGGGTCCTGGGTTGGGAACAAAGCCCTGTCGTAGCTCGTGATCCAAACCATGTCCGAGAACGTGATCCTGATTCCAGTGACGGGTCCGCCGGTGTTGTTGGTGAATGTCCGGCCGGCGCCAAACGAGAGCGCACCGAATGCAGCGACCAGCGCCAGCATGCCCGCCAGACAGAGGATCTTCTTCATTCCCGCCTCCTTCTTGACCAGTGCTCTGCTCAGTCTCTGTTTCGTTGGTTTCCGGGTCAAGTGGGAGCCTCGGACCTATCCGCATCGAAGACATCGCGGGGCAACCCGGACGCGGGACTCAACCTCAGTTGCCTGGTCTCTGTCTGCTGTCTCCCGAGCGGCAGATTGTGGCGTGACGGTTTCGTCAGATGGGTGAGCGTCTTGGCACCTCGCTCGGGGGCGAATCGGCCCGGCGCCTGACCGCCCGCAGCCGAGGGAAGGGGGAAGACCCGACCGGCCCTCTCGTGAATTCGTCTAGTGGAGCGGACGGTAGTCGAACCGGCTGGGTTGCTGGACGAGCGAGCGCCGGGAGAAGGAGTTGGATGGAACGTTTTCCGCCATCCCACGTCTCCGGAACCGTGCCGCGGCGCAAGACGAGCGAAGAGCCTAGGGAAGCACCGCCTGATTGAGACCTCTCTTGCTGGACGTCGAACGCCGGCCGCGCAAGGCGTGGGAGCGGAAGACCTCTACCGCCATCGGATGACGACGGTCTCGCGTGAGAAGAGGCGGACCGCCATCCGCAGAAGCAAAAGGTCGACGAGGGCGAGCGCAGCGGCGAGGAGGAGGACGATCCCGGCGCTGAACCAGATGGCCCCGGTGGCTTGGAGGGCGATCAGGCCGAAGATGGGGAGGACGAGGAAGATCGCTGCGGCCTGGGCGCCCTTCGGATCGGTCGCGCGGGCCGATCCGACGATCCCGACTAGAAAGCTCGCGAGAGCCACGATCGGGGCAAGGAGGAGGACGGAAAGGAGCCACCCCGAGGTGAGGACGGCTTGGATCGCGACGCCCCAACCGAGGCCGGTCCCCGCAGCGAGGAAGAGGCCCGTGCACAGCCAGGAGACGAGGATCGCCGGGATTGCGCCGGCGAGGGCTTTGCCCAGGAGGAGCTCCCACGTGCGGACCGGCGTCGCCAGAAGGGGCTCGAGGATGCGGGAGAGCTTCTCCTCGACGAGGCTGAGGGTCGCAAAGACGTTCGCGATCATCGCCGGCACAAGCAGCGAGAAGAAGCTGAACTGGTAGACGAGGAAGGCGAGGACCTGCTCTTCCCTGGAGGCTGCGGAGAGGATCGGGACTTGGGCGGCCATGCGGTCGAGCATCGACGTGAGCGCTCCGCTCTGGACGATCGCGGATCCGGCGAAGCGATGGACGAGCGCGATTACGAGGAGCGCCTCACCGGTAAGCAGGAACGGAATCACGGTGACGTAGAGGAGGTTCGAGACGCTTCCTGCCAAGTGGCGCCACTCGTGGGCAAGGACGTTTTGGATCCTTGAGTTCACGCTGGCCTCCTCTCGTCGTGGACAAGTTCGAGGTACGCGGCCTCAAGCGACGGCCGCTCCTCGGTCACCTCGAGGACGCGCGCCCCGGCGCGGACGAGCGCCTCTACGAGCGCCGGCCGGTCGGCCTGCGAGGCGAGTTCGACCTGCAAGCGGTCTCCGTGAGCCCTTGCGGATCGCACAAAGGGAAGCGCGGTGAGGCCCGGAGAGACTTCGGCGGGACCTTCGAGTCGCACGACGACCACGGGTGGCGCCGCCCTGTCGCGCAGGCCAAGCGGCGGGCCGTAGGCAAGGAGGCGCGTGCGGATGAGGGCAACCCGCGCGCAGAGCTCCTCGGCCTCGGTCAGGTTGTGGGTCGAGAGGAGGATGACGCGTCCCTCCCGAGCGAGGCTTCGGATGAGGTCTCTCACGTCTCGCGCTGCCTCGGGGTCGAGGCCGGCGGTCGGCTCGTCGAGGAGGAGGACTGGCGGCTCGTGGACCAAGGCGCGGGCGAGGGCGAGGCGAAGCTTCATCCCTCGCGAGTAGCCGGCGACGCGATCGTCGCGGCGCTCCCAGAGGTCAAAGCGTTTGAGGCAGGCCTCGACGCGCCCCTCGACGCAGACGCCGTCGTAGAAGCGGGCGAAGTAGACGAGGTTCCGCCACGCGGTCGCCCGCTCGTAGAACCCGGGCGCCTCCGGAAGGAGGCCGACCGCTTGGTGCAGCCGCTCTGGCTGTGAGAGAGGAATCCCCGCCACTGTCGCCCGTCCGCTCGTTGGGGGGATGATCCCGGCGAGGATGCGCAGGGTCGTCGTCTTCCCGGCGCCGTTCGGCCCGAGCAGGCCGACAACCTCCCCGGGCTCGACGGAGAACGTGATCTCCTCGATCCCGGGACGCTTCCCGTAGCTCCGGGAGAGCCGATCGACTCGAATGGCCCTGTCCACGTTCTCCACTCCTCCTGTCTCATCACCCAGCACTGCGGGACGAGAGGAGGAGTGTACCGGAGAGCTGAGCCACTCGCGGAGGTCGCGGCCGCATGCCCCATTCACGCAAGTCTCTGCTCCCATCGGACAGTCGGCTCGTGGAGCCTGCGGGATCGATCTCGGGACGGGTTCATCCGCTCTCTTGTGGTGACACGGCAGTGTCCGTTGGCGAGCAAGCGTTGGGTCGCGTCCGCTTGCATGACGCGCTCGCAGCCGTGTACTGTGAGTTGCAGGAGGAGGGTCAAATGAGTACGAATCAGATACGGCTCGTAGTTACCACATTGCTCTTCTTTCTCATCTTCGCGTCGGGCTATTGGCTGAGCCATTCTGCAAAGCCATACAATGCGGCCATTCTGACGATCCACAAACTAGCCTCGCTCGCGGCGATCGCCCTCCTCGGCATCGTCGTCTACCAGACGAGCCACGTCACAAGGCTCGCCGCGATCGAATGGACGGCCGTCGTGGCTACCGGAGCGTTGTTCCTCAGTACCATGGCCACCGGCGGTCTCTTGAGCGCGAGCAAGCCCATGCCCCGAGCGATCTCGATGCTGCATCGGATCACACCGTTGCTGACGGCGCTCTCTACCGCCGTCGCCATGTACCTGTTGCTGGGACAGAGCTAGGGCAGACGTGACGGATCACAAAGCGACGCCCGGAGCCGGTCGTGGGCCATGCCAAGGAGGATATGATGGGCAGAATCGAGATCTACCAAGCAGCAGCCGAGGGACTCCTTCCAGTCGGCGACGTCCGCCACGAGCCGGGTTTTCGCAAAGCAGCTGATCTCACGGATCCGGAGACGGGTATCATGCCCCAGAATCCGACGGTTTCCGTCTCTCTCCACTGTCGCGTCAAGATCTGACCCTCCCGGCGTGCGAGCAGTTTGGCCGTGAGATCTTGTTTCGACGGGAGCCTCCCGCGACGGATGCCCTTCGCCTGGACGAGGTTGAACAACACCTCGACCAGGTTCAGCCACGAGGAGTAGGTGGGGATGAAGTGGAAGATGACCCGTTGTTTCTTCGGCTTCGCATGCCAGATTTGCACCTTCTCCGAGCGGTGGGTGATGCCGCCTCTGGCGCGACCCGCATCTGCCGATGAACAGGAGCGTCTGGCGAGGCCAGGAACTGCCGCTTGCGCGACTCCGGCGGCTTCATGATATGCTGATCAGCGGATCACCAAACCACCAAGAGGAGGAGCAGCGGACATGTGGGATCAAATCACGGAATGGGCGGTCGCGTATGCAGGGCAGGTGGTGGGGGCAATCGTCACACTGGTCGTCGGGTATCTCTTGGCCCGCGTCGCGCGGCGACTGGTGAAGGGAGCTCTCAGGCGGACCAAGACACCCGTGGAGCTCCAGACGTTCGTGGCGCGCCTGGCGTACGTGGCCATCCTCGTCTTCGCAGTCATCGCGACCTTGGCCGGCTTTGGCATCGAAACGACGTCCCTTGTTGCCGTACTTGGTGCCGTGGCCTTTGCTATCGGCTTTGCGCTCCAGGGATCCCTCTCGAACTTCGCTGCGGGGGTGCTGCTTCTCATCCTTCGGCCATTCGGGGTCGGGGACTACATCGAAGTGGCTGGGGTCTCTGGAACAGTGAAGGACATTCAGCTGTTCACAACGATCGTTTCGACGCTGGACAACATCAAGGTCTTGGTACCCAACAGCAAGATCTGCGGCGAAACCGTTCGCAACCTCACGGGCTACGAGACGCGGGTGGTCGACGTGCCGGTTGGGATTGCCTACTCCGCGTCGATCGAGAAGGCCTCCGCGGTCGCCGCGGCGGTCGCTTCGAGCGACCCACGGGTCCACAAGGAGCCAGCTCCCCAGGTCCTTGTCGGCGGACTGGACGAGTCTCGTGTCAACCTGATCGTCCGCATGTGGGCCAGCCCAGCCGACTATTGGGACGTCCTCTTCGGCACGACGCGGCGGATCAAGGAAGCCTTCGATGAACAGGGCATCGAGATTCCTTTGCCCCAGCGAGTTGTGCACATGGTGCAAGAGTAGACAGCCCGAGAACTCTTCGAAGTGACCGGGTAGTGGGATCGGGTCTCTGCCGTCGGCCAGAGTGCCTGCGGTTTGTAGCCGCCCTGGCTGTCGGCCGTTGTGGAGCCGAGGTGCCCAATTGGGGGACTCGTGTGACCGTCGCGGCGTGACCACGAGTGGAGATGCCGGTGTGCTGCCCCGCGGTCCGGAGTGCGGCCATGGCTCGGGCACAGACCGACCAGACTGCACGCATGATGGCGACCCAACGTGGGGCGGACTGTTCGGCGATCAACCGGCGA
>Ga0315278_10000098_pt1 | contig 73277 bp, 66 predicted proteins | sample YL17G06_0_MG_FD_203880 | JGI IMG/M metagenome (GOLD analysis project Ga0315278, IMG submission 203880) | Sediment microbial communities from Yellowstone Lake, YNP, Wyoming, USA - YL17G06_0 | ecosystem: Environmental > Aquatic > Freshwater > Lake > Sediment | place: USA: Wyoming | collected... | reverse complement strand
GCTGCTCCAGATCATCAGTCGATAGCAGCCATTTCTCAGCCTTCGGGTCAGTATCGCGTCCCAGTGTTTCTAGCGAACTGGCGTCGGCTTCGGTGACGCGCTGCTTCGATTTGATTTCGATATAGAGAGCTGGGGCTCCCGGGCGCTCAATCACTAGGTCGATCTCGACGTCGTCCTTCGTGCGCATAAACGCAAAGCTCCAGTCGAGCCGTTGGTAGGAGGCGTTCTTCATGATCTCCAGGATCAGCCAATGCTCAAAGGCATCGCCCCAGGCAAACGTTTGCGGGAGAAGTTCGACGGTCAGCGTCCTATCGAGGGCCCGCTTCATGCCGGTGTCGATGAAGTAAAACTTGGGCGTGAGCCTTTGTCCCTTTCGCACCGAGCGGTGAAAGGCCGGCAGAAAGAATCCGATCAGCGTGTCTTCCAAAATGTCGAAGTAATGTCCTACCGTCGTGTCTTCGACCCCGATGTCTTTGGCGATCGCTGATTTGTTGACGATCTTGCCGTTCATTTGCGCGGCTATCGCGAGAAACTTACGAAATGGTTCGAGCTTGCGCACCCACTGCTCTTGCTGAATTTCCTTTTGCAGGTAGGTCGCGACATAGGCCCTGAGATATTCCTGTGCGTCCGCCGCATCCGGTGCCAAATAGGCCTCAGGCAAGCCTCCGCGCTCCAACGCCCGCTTTAAATCAAAGTCCGCGCCAAGCTCACTGGTGGAGAACGGATACAGATGGTACACCCAAGCGCGACCGGCCAAAAGATTAGCGCTTTGCTGCTTCAGCTTGCGGCTGCTCGATCCGGTCAGAATGAACTGGCGTTTACGCTGTTGGATCTGCGTATGCACGACGTCGAGGATTTTGGGGAACTTTTGTACTTCGTCGACCAGCACAGCACGATGGATGTTCTCTGGGCTGTCGATGAGTTGCAGGAAGCGCCCGGCATCGAGTAGCAGTTCGTCCATGAGCTCGATGTCTAACAGGTCGACGTGGAGAGCATCTGGAAATTGTTCATGGATCAGCGTCGTCTTGCCGACGCCGCGCGGGCCGAACAAGAAAAAGCTATTTGATTTAGAGAGCTTGCAGGATCTATGGAGCATACACCGGATTTTAACGCGGATTCCGGTGTATGGTCAAGACACCGTCTGTGTAGTCGATAAAAGGTAGTAGGTTCAATTGGTTAGCGTGAAGCCTCGATTTCGAGGGTAGTGCTAGGCCCAGTAGGGTTATCCGAAGCAACTAACCCTACAGGGCCGTGGTGAGGCTTGTGGTCTTGGCGTTAGAAGCCAGTGACCCAAGAAATATAGCAGTGAGTTGCGGCAGACTCGGTCGTCTTTAAAATGGTATAGACGGTACGAGACGAGGACGCCGTGACATCGTTTGGCGGATCAAAATGCGTATTGGTGCAATTCGTGAATGAGTACGTACGTGAGGTTGGATCTGAGACTATGACGGTGTACGAGGCACCGTCGATCATGCTGTTGAGGGTAATTGCGGTACCACCAACGCTTTGCAAAAGCTGAACGTTGCCCGTGGCAAAATTAACCACGGCGCCGGACGCTATGGTCGTTAGATTTGAGACGATTTGTCCTTGGACGTTCAGAGCTGAAGTGGGAGCGGTGGTGCCGATGCCGACATTACCGCTTATAATCATGCCGTTGGTTGGTGTGGACATTAAGCCAGCGTAGGTTCCGGCGGATATACCGCCATTTACATCGATGACCAGTCGCGGGACGGAGGCAGTCTTGTCATAGATTGCAAATGAGCCTGGCGAGCCGGGTCCTGAGCTTCCGGAGGAGTACACTGACCAGCTTCGTGGATAACTTGTGTTGTAAATGTTCAGTGACAACCCTGTGGGGCTTAAGCCGCTGATGCTTAGCGCATCGGGTCCGTTGGAATACACGTCTAATAGTGCCATTGGCGTAGATGTTCCAATTCCTACGTAGTTTGACGGAGCAATTGTCATTGCCGGATAAAGTGTGTTTACCGTAGCGCCGCTGCCGCCCGCAGGACCCGTTAGAAAATTGATACTTCCCGATCCGCCGTTACCTGTGCCGTTGCCGGCTTGGATGTTCAATGGTTGACCGACGACGTTGGTGCCGATGCCATTTGCCCCCCGAATGGTTGCCGTTCCTGGTGTCCCTGTACCTTCTCCGGTGCCATGAATGGTTGTTGGGCCAGCAATATGCAAGATAGACGCCGGTGCGGTGGTCCCGATCCCGACATTTCCTCCGGCTAGCACCAGTTGACTGGTCCCGGCCACTAAGCCGTTGGTGGGTAATATCAGAGTACCTGTCATGGAATCTCCAGCCTTGCTCACCTTTAATGAAGCATCTGCCGTCGCATTCAGCGTGATCGTGCCCGCGGTGTTAACGACGTTGATACCGGTACCACTGGTCAAAGTCGCCAGGGTGAATCCGGAGCCGTTACCGATGTGTAACTGACCGTTGGTCGGGGTCGTGACAGTACCCGTACCACCGTTAGCTGTGCCCAGTGTGCCGGTAACCCCACTGGTCAAAGGCAGGCTGGTCGCGCTAGTCAGATTGATGCTTGTGGGTGTACCAAGTGCAGGCGAGACTAACGTTGGGCTGGTCGAAAGCACGACGTTGCCCGTACCGGTTGAAGTTGAAGTACCCGTACCACCATTAGCAACCGCGAGGGTGCCAGTGACCGCTGCGGCTTGGCTCAGATCCAAGGCACCGAAGGCAGGAGCGCCACCGGCGCTGGGGATCCGTAGAATTTGGGCGGCGTTACCTGTGCCGGAAGCGTTGATCGCACCGGCGCCGTTGCCGAGGAGGACGCCGTTGGAGGTAAACGTCGTCGCACCGGTACCGCCGTTGGGGACGGTCAAGGTGCCGCTGGTAATCAGAGCGGCTGAGAACGTCGGGAGGTCAGCGGCGACGAGGGCTGCGCTACCGAGGACGCGGCCTTTGGCGTCGACTGACACTTTAGCGTAGGTACCGGCGGTGACACCGGTAGTGGCGAGAGTGGGGTTTGGATAGGTACCGGCCAAATCACCGCTGGCTGTACCAGATGCTCCGCCGGTACCGCCGCCTGACATCGTCGTCCAGCTGAATGACCCGGAGCCGTTGGTCGACAACACTTGTCCGGAACTACCGTCGGTTCCTGGTAGAGTCCAGTTAACCGAGGCACCGAGAGTGTCGGGGGCCTTCAGCGACAAGGCATTGGTCGTGCCCTTGTCGTTTAGGACGAGCTTGCTGGCGTTGGTGTTGTTGCCTTGGATCGTAACATTTCCAGCTACGGTGGTTGCTCCAGCGCTGATGGTGCCGGTGGTAGCAATCGTTGTGGAACCGCCGATGGCGGATGCGCCGCTGATCGTCGCGGCGGTGAGGGTCTTGTTAGTCAACGTGTCGGTCGTAGCTCGACCGACCAGCGTGTCAGTTAAGCTTGGCAAGGTTAAGGTTCCAGTATTGACGATCGAAGCGATCACAGGTGCGGTGAGGGTTTTGTTGGTGAGCGTCTCGGTGGCCCCCTGAGTTACAATCACGCCTGTGGTCGGGAAGGTTGCAGTCGAATTGACGCCCGTACCGCCATTAGCAACCGGCAGCGTACCTACCACCGCCCCAGCTTGCGAAAGATCGATCGCACCGAATGCCGGGACGCCCCCGCCAGTTGGTACGCGCAAAATTTGTGCTGATGTACCGGCCGCGGTCGTGAGGAGGTTGCTGGCTCCGTTACCGAGCATGACACCGTTGGTGGTGAAGGATGCTGCACCGGTACCACCATTGCCAACAGGCAGTGTGCCTGCAATTGATGCAACCGGGACTGCTGGAAGGTCAGCGCTTACCAGTGTAGTCGCAGCAGTCACGCGTCCTTTAACGTCAACAGTCACTTTAGTATACTGCCCAGCGCCGACACCCGTAGTGGACAGCGTTGGACTAGGATAGGTACCAGCTAAATCACCTGATGCTGAACCACTCGGTGCGCCGCTGCCAGTCCCTGTGATCCAGCTGAATGATCCAGAGCCGTTGGTCGCAAGAACCTGACCAGAGGTGCCGTCGGCCGTTGGGAACACCCAAGTCACCGATGCTGCCAAGGCATCCGGAGCCTTTAAATTAACGGCGAAGGTGTTCGCACCGTTGTTTAGGGTTAACAGATTGGACGCCGCGCCGGTCCCTTTAATGGTAACTCCAGCAGAAGTTGAAATAGCACCAGTGGTGTTTACCGAGGTAGATCCCGCAATCACCGAGGCGCCATTGATCGTGCCGGCAGAGATGATAGGACTGCTCAGCGTTTTGTTGGTCAACGTGTCGGTCGTGTTGCGGCCGACCAGCGTGTCTGTAGAGGTTGGCAAGGTCAAGGTTCCGGTGTTGACGATTGACCCGATCAGAGGCGCAGTAAGGGTTTTATTGGTGAGAGTCTCGGTAGCTCCCTCGGTCACGATCACACCCGAGGTCGGGAAGGTTGCGGTTGAAGTGACACCAGTACCGCCGAAAGACGTGCCTAAGGTACCAGAGCTGATGGTACTGGCGGTGGTCACTGTGGCAAGCGTGGTCGGCGACCACTTGGTGCCGTCGTATTGCAGCACTTGCCCAGATCCAGGCGTGGTCGAGCTAATGCTTTGGCCTTGCAAGGATGCTGCACTAGTTGCAGGGGTTCCCCAAATCAAATTGCCGCTATTGTCCTTGGTGAGAAACTGGTTGCTACCTGGGGCGCTACTTAGAGAGAGTCCGAGGTTGCCACTGGAATCAAAGGTCAAGGTTTTGCCGTCCACGGGTACTTTCATAGCGTAGGGCATCGCGCTGAGGTGTTGACGAGGGTAGGTGACGTTGTGGGTGTGGTCAGTGACTTCAACATAGGTGTCTTGGCTTGAGTCGAAGACGAGTGCCATTTCGGCAGAGGTCAACTGGCCGATGTCGACCTGGAAGACGCCGTCTTCAAGCGGGACGTTGCTGAAGGACATGTTGCTGACGCCAACCGGGTTGCCGCCTGAGGCGGAACGGAAGAATTTTAATTCGAGGTTTACCGGCCCCGTCACTGCGACATCTGAGCTGTTCGCGAGCCTGCCGCCGTAGCTGAAGACAAAGGGGCCGGCGAAGCTTGGTGCCGTGGCTAAGTAGAGCAGGGTTGCTGCGACGATGTGGCTGAAATGTTGGAGGCGACCCATGGCAATCTCCTAGTAAGGCTTAAGGCCTCCATCGGCAGACTGCGGCAACTCCTGAGCTATATTTAATTATTCAATTAGTAATAGGTGGTTAACCCGTGGTGGGAGCGGGAATTTCCTACCGCTTTTGTGAACGAGGGCGGCAGGCTGGAGGTTTTCGTGTTCTGAGGTGGGATGCCAACCACAGACTGTTATACTCAGCGTCTTAGAATTACGGTGAACGACTGCCGAGAGACGATTTTAGTCCATGTCGACAAACTGCCGATCTGCACAGGGGAACTGCGATTTGCCGTGTCGTTTAGACCAAGCTGGCCAAGTGAATTCTGTCCGAATGACCAGATGGTGCCATCGGCTCTGCGGGCTTCAGTATTCATATAGCCCGCGGCCACCTGGGTCCAGGTGCTCAAGGTACCGATTTGTACAGGGCTACTGCGATTAAGCATCGAGCCTATTCCCAGTTCCCCATAAAGATTGTCTCCGCAGCTCCACAGGGTGCCATCGTTCCTTAATAGCGCGACGTTAAAGCTGTTGGCAGCAATTCCGGTCCAGGTGCTCAGTGAACCGATTTGCACCGGGCTACTGCGGGCGAGTGTATCGCCGAGGCCTAGTTGACCGTAGTTGTTGTTGCCAAAGGCCCAAATCGTATTGTCCTTTCTGCGCGCGATGGTGGTCACGTCGCCACAAGAAAGGTCGCTCCAGTTACTTAAGTTGCCGACTTGGACGGGGCTGCTCACATTGGCGATTGTTCCGATGCCTAAATTACCGAAAGAGTTTAGGCCAAAGGCCCAGAGCGTTCCGTCGGTTCTTAATGCAAAGGTCGCTGAGTTGGCGGCAATGCTTCGTACCCAAGTGCTCAACGTTCCTACTTGCACCGGACTGCTGGTTGCTGCTGCCGTACCGGTTCCAAGTTGGCCGTTGACGTTGTATCCCCAAGTCCACAACGTTCCGTCCGTGCGGCAAGCAGTACTATGTTGGGAGCCTGCGGCGATACTGGTCCATTTGCTGAGATTGCCAAGTTGCACGGGGCTGCTTTGGTTCACAGTAGTCCCGAGGCCAAGCTTGCCGTAGGAATTTTGTCCCCAAGCCCAAAGCGTGCCGTCCCGTTTGCGGGCAATTGTGTGCTGTTGACCGGTGGCGACATCGACCCAGGTGCTTAGCGTTCCAACTTGCGTCGGGAGACTTTGACTAGCAGTGGTGCCAAGTCCTAGCTGACCAAATGAATTGTCCCCAACGCTCCATAAGGTGCGTGGCTTGGACCGCTTCGTAAAAAGCATGTTGTAATACGCCTGCGCCTCATTCTCACTCGCAAGTACCATGGCCGCAGCAATTTTTGGCACAGCCGTAGCCACGTCTCGTCTGGACACACCTTTAGGTGAGCTTGGAGCCTGCGCGTCGGGGCTATTTGGTGGCGCGACGTCCTTCTTCTTTTGGTCGTCCATATCTCGACTCCCCAACTCACCGCTGATGATTAGCGTAGACTATAGTGTAGCGCATTTTGATGGTTCGGTTGTCGAAGGAGCGCGTGTCCATGATACGAGTTTGTTTAGATTATATGAAAAAGGGACGAAATGTTGAGGATCATTCGTCTCTTTAGCGGCAGAAGCGGCTAGGATTGGCGGACGCCATACTAGGCGAGGACGCCCCGCGCTTAAAACGCGACCGTCACTTTGATGCCAGGCGCACGCTCTGCACCCGCCCCACGGTCTGACACCATCCACACAGGCTTAACCTCATACGACACCCTCCCGAGGGTCTTCGACGCCGTCACCCCATTGTAAAGGTTGATCGCACGGTAAAAGTGCTCCGTGGCAATCCCTTCAAAATAAATACCCCCCGACACCGCGCCGATGAGTCCGCCATAGTAAACCGTATTGGACAGACCCTGCGGCAAATGCCACCAGCCATAGTCAGCGATCAGAAACGAAACCGATCCGGCCAAACCACACCAAAGGACGAGTTGTCCAGTATTGTGATTGGATAGGTACTGATGAAATTCATCGGCTGCTTGGGGATTGCTATCAAAGGCTGAGGCCGCAGTGCTAAAGGTGCTCCCCCAGCGTTCTTGCACATAGGGCTTTTGATCGACATGGAGGGAGATGCCGTCGTCGTGATCAAAGTCAAGATATGCCTTAGGCGCCTCTGCTAGGGCCTGGTGGCCAAAGGGGCAGGAGAGTAAACACAAACCGTATGCTAGGAGACGTGACCGAAGCATAAATAAACTCCCGAAATATTCTTCCTGCCGTGAGTGGACCGATCAAACCGATGCCGCGATATTGCATCATCCATCAATCGCTTCGAGAAATCGATGCGGATTGAGGTGCACGATCCCGGCTTGCGGTGTCAGCACCGGGTCCATCGATACGACCATCTTCTCACCTTTGTGATGACCGATTTTGTCAAAGTTGCCGAACTCGCGTTCAAAGGTGGTGCTAAGCCGGTCACCGACCTGCCAGGCCACCTGCACATAGAGGACGCGGCTATCACGCTTGGCAAGAAAGTCGATTTCAAATTGCTTGCCCTTTGTTTGGCCAGAATAGGTCCATACGTCGTAGCCAGCAGCGGCTAGACCATTGAAGATCACATTTTCGAGCAGGAGTCCCTTGTCCAATTTGTGGCTTAGGATAAAGGCGTGATCGCCAAGGTAGACTTTTCGTTCGCCGCGGTGCAGTTCGTCCTTGGCGCGTTCTGAATAAATCGGCGCGAATTTGGCCCAATAGATGTGCTCGATCCATTGGAGGTGCTCAGTAACCTTGGTGTGATCGTTGGATCCTAACTGACGCAATACCGATTTGACGGAAAATTTGCAGCTAAAGGTTCGCCGCATGAAATTGATCAGCTTGTCGGTGAGTTCTGGATCAGCGCCGTAGCGGTCAATGAGGTCCTTTTTGACGGTTGAATCGATGATATTACGAATCAAGTTGCCTCGTGCGAGGGCCGTTGGCGCCATCACGATCTCGGGCATCCCGCCGGTTAAAAGATAGTCGCTGAATGTTTCCAGCGTGCGATCACAACTCCTCGCCCGGCAAAATTCGGCAAAACTGAACCCACGGACTATGAGCGAGTAGTAGCGCCCACGCAGTTCGGTCGGCATGTCTCCCAGCAGTAGTTGAGAGTTGGAGCCACTGACGATGATCTTGTACCTTTTACGCGCGTCTTCCTTGAGGCTGGCGATGATCTTCTGCCAGCCTTTCACCTCGGTGATTTCGTCAACGACGATATACTTAAAGCCCGTTGTTATGGGAGCTGATATCTCCTTGTCCCAGCTTGCGACGGCGGCCTTAAATTCCTTGGGCTCCTTCAGTGGCTCGAAATCGTCGATAAACATGTTCATATAAAGAATATTGCGGTGGTCAACGCCTTGCTCGTGTAGCGCAGCTATGAACTGTTGGAGCACGACGCTTTTGCCTGTGCGTCGTTGTCCGGCGACAATAATGATCGAGTCGGTGTGGCAGTAGGCGTCAAGGGTCGCCAGGTACGAGGACCTGGGGATGCCAGTCGAAACAACGCGCTGGCCGGTCCAGTTGTTGTAGGGGCCGAGAAAGTCCAGATGATTCGTCATTTTGGTCGCTTATGGCGATGATTTTATCAACTTAGTGTAGTCAATGATGACGTAAAGTGCGCCATTTGTCAATGTAGTGCTATTTTGATGCACATAAAGTTCACGAATTGTCAGCTTGATGTATAAGTGGCTGGCGAACCAGAAGGCCGGGTGAGTTCCTGATTATTCGTCCTCACTCCACAGCCTAGCCGCTCCCCGCACCGTGCTACCCTCGCCAAACTTCGCCCGGGTCAAACGCGTCTCCACCTGCCGCCCAAAGATATACTGCTGCCACTGCTCAGGCACCTTGGTGTAGATGCGGTCGAGGTGCGAGAGCTCACCGCCTAGGACGATGCAATCTGGGTCGAGGACATTGATGACGCTGGCTAGCGCCCGAGCTAAGCGGTCTTCGAGGCGTTCCAAAGCCGCGATGGCTTCAGCTTGGCCGGCCGCCGCAGCCTTCGCGATTTGTTTAGGACTTGCCGAGCGACCAGTCGCTAGTAGGTAGTCGTGCTTTAGTCCAGGTGCCGAGACATAGGTCTCGATACAGCCGTAGCGACCACAGTAGCAGGCCAGCTCTGGGAGGTCTGAGGGCTTTGCGTTGGGTAGGTGATTATGCCCCCATTCTCCAGCTAAGCCGTTGCGACCGGGGACCAGGCTGCCGTGGACGACCAGGCCGCCACCGCAGCCGTGATCGAGGATGGCGCCAAAGACGACTGGGGCCCCGGTGGCGGCTCCGTCGGTGGCCTCAGACAAGGTAAAGCAGTTGGCGTCATTGGCCAGTCGCACGGGACTTTGCAGGCGTGCCGCGAGGTCCTGGCGCAGGGGGCGGCCGGTGAGTGCGGTGATGTTGGAGTTCTTGATGAGGCCGGTTGCGGCTACTTGCGTGCCGGGGATCGCAAAGCCGACGCTTTTGGGTGGGCCGACTTCTTTCGCAACGCTTTGTACCAGCGCAACGAGTTTGTTGAGCAGCTTGTCGTAGCTGCCGTATAGGGCTTCGACATGGCGCTGCAACACCGGCACCCCGTTGTTGAGGACCAGGAGCTCCACGCCAGAACCACTTACGCTGATGCCAAAACGCATAGATTAACCCTTCCGCCTCGCCTTGGCTTTGACCGGTAGCCGCTCAGTGGCTGCCGTGCTTTTAAGCAAGGACGCGTCGACCGTCGCTAGATTTTTATAGACCTTGCCGTATTCCGCTTTGAGATAGGCAAAGCGGCTCGGTAGTTGGCGGCCACGCTTTTGCACCCAGTAAATTTGATCGATCACCGGCTTTGGTAGCGGCTCGATGCGGATCTTGGCGCGGCCGGCAAAGGATAAACAGGCGGATTCCGGCAATGCGGTAAAGCCTAGGCCCATGGCGACGGGCTCAAGGATGCTGCTGACGATCTGGTTGGAGAAGCCACGGATTTGGAAGTCCTCCATGGTCACATAGTCGCTCGGAAAGTTTTTTGCCAGGATCCGGCTAGCATGGTGAAAGCCGTCGGGGTGATTGATAAAGCCGAGTTCTTTGAGTTGCGCCCAGGTGGTCCCCTTGGTGCCTTTGGGGAGGGCAAGGCAGAGGCGTTCTTCGGCGAAGGCCTCTGCATGGACGTTGGCTTCATCCACCGCTTGGCTCATAAAGCCGACGTCGATGCGCTCTTCCAGGACGTCTTTGAGGACGTTTGCGTTTGGTGCATAGGCAAAGTGGATGCTGAGACCCGGGTGCTGCTTATTGATGCGAAGGAGGAAGGTGTACATCTTGATGCCAAAGCTACCGGGGCTGGAGAAGCGACATAGGCCGCGCTCGGGCTCGTCGGCGGCGAGCGAGGTGCGAAAGCGGTCGTGTTCGGCAAAGAGGCTTCTGGTGTAGTCGGCGAGGCGGCGACCGGCATCGGTGAGCTCGAAGTGACGGCCTTCGCGCGACACCAGGGGGGTACGATAGTAGTCTTCGAGTGCCTTGAGATGCTGCGACACCCCAGGTTGCGACATCGCCAGCGCCTCGGCGGCGCGCGTGAAGCTGCGCTCTTCCGCCAAGACACTAAAGGTGCGTAAAAAAACCGGGTTGATCATAGGCGACAATCTTGTGCGGTGAACCCAGAAACCACGATGCTATGGAAGTCGGGCCATGGTTTGTTGCTTGGACCTTGGACCTAGTGTGCCAGCATGCCCTTTGGATTTGCGGCGATGCCGTTGTTGCATTGGCGATCTGCGGTGTCAACAGCGGAGCTTTTCACCCGGTCGCTGGCGTCGACGTGAAAGCTGACGGTGCATTCGACGACGTCTTGGTCAAAGCGTTCAGAGCCTCCGCGCAGGCCGCTTTCGACCACGCGCATGCGGGAGTCTTGGACCTTATAAACATAGGTCTTCGAGCCGGATGGACCTGGGTCGATGGCGCTTGGTGTGCCCCAGACGGCGACCAGGTGGTCGGACTTTTCGCCATTCCAGGTCGCCATCTTTTCCTCGGCTGAGGGCGTGGTGACGCAGCTAGACAGCGACCAAAACACCAGACCAAACAACAGATTTTTCATGGAGCACTCCCTTGTGGCAACTGGTTCAGGCCGGGCTAGCATGAGCTCGTTTGGCCTGAAGGGTTATCGCCAGGTGCGTGGGAAACTTTAGGAAAAATCGCCATCGCTTAAGACATGGTCAAGCTATTCAATGGGTTGTGTCGTCGGTGGGCCTTATTGCATAAACCCTGCCCTCCAGCTTCCCACCCTCCCTGTTGCGCGGAATAAAGCCGCTGCCCAAAAACTGGGAGGGCGGGAAGCTGGAGGGCAGGGTTTATGCAATAAAGCCGCGTCGATGCGGTGGTGACGTCAGCGAAAGCCCAGGCCGAGAAAGACACATCCGACGACGCCCAGTACTAAAGCGAAGTACCAAAACGGCCGCCTACGGCTTAAGGCCGCGATGGCACTGATGGCAATAGCGACTTGAAACAAGGTGACGGCGCGGGCGAAGACCATGTGATGCTGCAGATGCGCTTCGGAGGCTTCCTCGCGCTCCGTGGCCTCTTTGGAGATCTCTTCTTGCTGCTCTTTGTACCGCTGGTGCTGGTCGGAGGCCTCTTGCGGAGCTGGTTTGCCCAGGCTGGTCAGCAGCTCGATCTTTGCGGCCGTGACTGCGGCCTTGATGCCTTTAGCTTGATAGTAGGCCCATTTGTCTGACGACTTAATTTGTTCGATCATCGCCTCGTTGGCGTGATGCCCGGAGAGCATCGAGGAGACTGCCGCGAGGACTGCGAGAAAGGCCGTGGTGACGGCGACTCGGGACGTAAAGCTCGAGCCGGCATGCATGGCGTGCTCGGTGACGGTTTCCTTGAGCGACTCGGTGGGATCTTCGAACTCTTCCATGGCGGGGGTCTCCTCAGGATGGGGCAGCGGCTGTTTTGCTATAGAGACCAAAGCGGGTCCCATCGGGATCTTCGCACAGATAGACGAATCCGTAGCCGGCGACGGCCGTCGGGCCAGAGCTTTTCTTGCCGCCGTGGGCTTCGATCTTGAGCAGCAGAGAGACTGGATCATCGACCGCAAAATAGAGCAGCAGGGAGCCGGGAGGTCCCGCCTCAGTCTTGCCGGGGACTAGGCTGATGCCGAAAGGGCAGTCGGCCGGTACCTGCAGGACTCGGTACTCATAGAGGTCCGCCGGTACCCTTGGCCAGCCGAAAGCCTGCGCATAGAAGGCTTCGGCGCGGTCCAGGTCAGACACCTGGATCTCGATCTGGCATAGCTGCCGGGGATCGATGCTCGCAAGTCGCGTGCGGTTCAACGCCGCACTTCAAGGCAGCCTTGGTCGTCGATGTACAGGCCGTTCAAGATCTGCCGGTTGGGGAACCTTTCGGGTTGTTTGAGCGGCCAGCGATGCTTGAGGAAGGCCTCGATGACCGAACGGCGGATGCGGGTGTGGTCCTGGCTCTCATCACCCAAGAAGGCCTCGAGATAACCCGGCACGCGGGAGTCATCCTGCTCGATCAAGACTTCGGCACAGGCAAAGCGCACGCGCTCATCAGGGTCGACGAGAAAGTGGGCCAGCTTCTCGCTGAAGTCAGGAAGCTGATAGTCGATCATGTAGCAGAGGATGTCGTAGTTTTTATCGACCTTGGCCTGATCAAAGCGCACGTCGGAAAAGTCGAGCGCGCTTTTTAGGATGGCGATGACCTGGTCCTCTTCGCCCAGGGCCTTAAGGACTTTGATCGGCCAAGCGATCCGGCTGGTGCTGAGCAAATGTTCGCGCACGTAGACTAGGGCGTCTGGGCCGTAGCCGAGGACGCCGGCCATCGCCGCCTCTTTTTCGCGGGTGTCGTTGATGCCATGCTCCAGGCTAAACTCGAAGCGCTGCAACAGGGCCGGCACGGCGGTGGCCGCGTCGCCAAGGTCTTTAAAGTACTCGATCGCACCCTGGCGGTCTTCTTTGATGGCCTTTGGATTCTTGATGGTCGCCAGCGCCTTGGCGATCTTTTTGTCGTCGCGCTGCTGCCGGAAATCTTTAAACTTGCTAAATAAACCCACGCTTTATCCCTCATCCTTCGTCGCAGAAGCCCGCTTCACTCTAGTCGCATCGATAGGCCCTGCAAAGGATTTTCTCGGAGGTCTGGCACGGACTCGCTGCAAGGACCTAGATGTGTTAGTACTTGAGGTTGAGCAACAAGATTGAGGGGCGTCGTGAGCAGTGCACGAACACATGCGGCTGCCAGTAGTGTGGCCGGTTTAGTCCTGGCAGCGGGTAAAGGCACGCGGATGCGCAGCGCCTTGCCGAAGGTGCTGCATGAGGTCGCAGGTCGGCCAATGCTGGAATGGACTCTGCGCTGTCTGGACGACGCCGGTATCGCCAGAGTTTGCCTGGTTTTAAGCGAGGATAGAGACGGCTTTGCGCCGTTTTTGGCGACCTGGCCGGATCTCAACGTAGCGGTGCAGCGCAATCGGCAGGGCACGGGCGACGCCGTGGCCGCAGCCGCGTGGTCCTTCGCTGGAGTCCAGCCACCACCGTTCGCGGCTGGATATGCTGCGCAAGGGCAGCCGGTCGAGTGTTCTTATGTGCTGATCATGGCCGGCGATGTCCCAGGGGTTCAAGCGGCCTCGCTGCGGGCGTTTATTGCGGCCGCGAAGGCCAGCGCTGTGCCCATGGCGGTTCTCGGCATGCAGATGGTCGACCCGACGGGCTACGGCCGCATGCGCATCAGTGGCGGCGAGCTGCTGGACATTACCGAAGAGAAGGATGCTGACGCGGCGACGCGGAGCATCGATATATGCAATACCGGCATTTACCTTGTCGACAAGCAGCTGCTCTTTGCCCTGCTGCCGGGCCTACAGCCCCAGAATGCCCAGGCTGAGTATTATCTGACCGACTGCGTCAAACTTGCCAGGTCGCAGGGGCATCGAGTGCTGGCGCACGTAGCTAGCGAGAGCGAGCAGTTTGCCGGCATCAATGATCGGGCGCAGCTGGCAGCAGTGGAAGTCAAAATGATCCAACGGAAACGTCAGGCCCTGCTCGCCGCCGGGGTTGGCCTGCAGCTGCCCGAAACGATCTATGTCGAGCCGGGCGTCGAGGTTGGCAGCGACACCTTGTTGGCTGCGGGCTGCCACCTGTCGGGGGCCACCCGGATCGGCAGTGGCTGTGTGATCGGTGCTGGGTCGATCCTCAAAAATATCGTGGTCCCATCCGGTGAGCATGTGCCTCCCCATACGGTGCGGATCCAGGCGGAGGCCTAAACTATGTGCGGCATCGTCGGTTATATTGGTAAACAAGATTGCGTTCCGATCCTATACGACGGGTTGGCCCGCTTAGAGTATCGGGGCTACGACTCGGCGGGTATTGCCGTCTCCGACCATGGCCAGGTCCATGTCGTTAAGGCCGAAGGCAAGTTGGTGCAGCTGAAGTCCAAGCTGAGCCAGTTACCTCCGGGGGCAAGCCGGGGCATTGGTCATACGCGGTGGGCGACCCATGGCGTGCCGAACACCGTCAATGCCCACCCCCACACGCATGCCAACGTCGCCCTCGTGCATAACGGCATCATTGAAAATTATCTGCCGCTGAAACAGCAACTCCAATCTGAGGGCGTGGTGTTTGCCTCGGAGACCGATACCGAGGTTGTGCTGCAGCTATTCGTGCGTGAACTGGCGCGGTTGAAGCATCCGTTCAAGGCGGTGCTGGCGATGATTCCGCAACTACGCGGAGCCTTTTCCTTGGGGATCATCCTGGGCGAGGAGCCCGATGCCATTTATGCTGTTAAGCAGGGATCCCCGCTGGTGATCGGAGCGGGCAAAGGGGAATACTTCTTTGCCAGCGACGCTATGGCGCTGGTGAGTCACACCAGCCGGGCCCATTTTCTTAGCGACGGTGAGATTGCCCGGATCACCACAGACACTGTGGAAATCTGGAACTTTGCGGGACAACGCGTGGAGCCCGATTTTGTCGAATTGGACATTTCCAGCTCAAGCACGGAAAAGCAGGGCTTTAAGCACTACATGCTGAAAGAGGTGCACGAGCAACCTCGCGTCATGGCCAGCATGCTCAAGCGCTTAGTGGATATCGAAAAGGCGACCTTCAATGACCAGGAGCTTGGCTTAAATGCCCTGGACCTCGGGCGCATCGACTCGATTTGCATGGTCGCGTGCGGGACCGCTTATTACTCTGCGCTGCTGGGCAAGTATCTGATCGAGCCGGCCGTCCAGCTGCCGGTCAACGTCGAGCTGGCCAGTGAATTCCGTTACCGAAAGCCGTGGATTAGTAAAAATACGCTGTTTATAGCCGTGTCTCAATCCGGGGAAACCGCTGACACCCTGGCCACCGTCAAGCAAGCCAAGCAGGCTGGCTGTCAGATTATGGCGGTATGCAATGTCAAAATGTCGTCGATCGCTCGCGAAGCGCACGTCACCTTGCATATGGATGCAGGGCCAGAGATCGGCGTCGCTTCGACCAAGGCCTTCACGGCGATGCTTCTGGCCCACCATCTGTTTGGATTGGCCTTTGGCGTTAAAAAGGGCCTCGTAAGTCGGGCCCAGGCACGTCTAGCCTGTGATTTGATGCGTGAGCTCCCAGCGCGTATGGATCATGCGCTGGACGGCAAAGTGGCGATTGAGGCCCTTGCCGACAAATATTATGAGGCCAACAACTTTATTTTTATGGGCCGTGGCACCAGCTACGCCGTCGCTCTAGAAGGCGCGCTTAAGCTCAAGGAGATTTCCTATATTCACGCTGAAGGCTATGCGGGCGGCGAACTCAAACATGGGCCGATCGCGTTGATCGATCGCCACATGCCGGTCGTGGCGATTGCGCCGCAAGGGCCCTACCACGAGAAGATGCTGTCCAACATCGAGGAGGTCAAGGCGCGCCAGGGCCAGATCATCGGCGTTGGCAGCGTCGACGATGCCCAGTTGCGGCGATTGTCACGCGACTTTATTGCATGTCCGAGCAGTGAGGACCCCGGCTTGCAGGCCATCCTTTCGGTGGTCCCTTTACAGCTTTTAGCTTATTACATTGCTGTGAAGCGCGGCACGGACGTCGATCAACCGCGCAACTTGGCAAAATCGGTGACGGTCGAATAAAGCCTGGGCGGCGTACGGCGCGACGGCGAAGATAGGCGAGCAGTGGCACTTAAACAGACGCGGGCCGAACAGATTCTTAGTGGACTTAACGATGTGCAAAGGCAGGCCGCGAGTCATCTGGATGGGCCTTTGGTGGTGTTTGCTGGTGCCGGTAGCGGTAAGACGCGCATCATCACGCACCGCATCGCCTGGCTGATCGAACAAGGCGTGAAGCCTTGGGAGATTCTGGCGGTGACCTTTACCAATAAGGCGGCGTTAGAGATGCGCCATCGGGTTGAGGCATTGACGCCTTTGGCTGGCCGCTGCTTGATCTCGACCTTTCACTCCGCCTGCGCCAGGTGGCTGCGCGAGTTCGCTCCGGAGCTGGGCTTTACCGCCGACTTTACCATCTACGATGATTCCGATCAGCTCGTTGCGATCAAAGCGATCTTGACCGAGTTGAACATCAAGCTCGACGAAAAGAATACGGCTCAGGATTACCGGGCCGCTATCAACCGCGTCAAGACCATGGCGATGCTGCCAAGCGATGAGCGCTTGTCCCATGAATACGGCGATCAGATGCCTCCGGTCGGGGTTGAGGTCTATAAGCGCTATCAGGAATACTTGGCTAAATGTAATGCCATGGACTTCAGCGACCTGCTGATGAATGTGCTGCTGCTGCTACGTCGTAACGAGTCGGTGCGGCTGACCTTGCAGCGACGCTATCAGTACATCTTGGTGGACGAGTATCAGGATACCAATCGTACCCAGTTTGAATTGATTGCGCGCCTCGCCGAGAAGCGGGAAAATCTGTTCGTCGTCGGTGATGATGACCAGTCGATCTACAGCTGGCGTGGTGCGGTCCCGTCAAACATCATCGACTTCAACAAGGTCTATCCTCGCGCCAAGCGGATCACCATGGAGCAGAACTATCGCTGCTCCGGCCATATCGTCGACGCCGCAAGTGCGATGGTCAGTCATAACAAGGTGCGGGTCAGTAAACGGCTCTTTACGGATAGAGATCCAGGTGATCTGATCGATTATCGCCTGGAGACCGACAATGAAATCGAAGCTTGGTGGGTGGTCGACTGCATCAAGGACGAAAAGCCACGCTTCGCCTTTGCCGATGTTGCGATCTTCTACCGGACCAATAGCCAGTCGCGTCTGCTTGAGGATGCGCTGCGGCGGGAAAATATCCCGTATCAAATCTACGGTACGGTGCGGTTCTATGATCGTGCTGAAATCAAAGACCTGCTGGCCTATATCCGCGTTTTGATCAATCCAAGCGACGATGTCAGCGTCAAGCGGATCTTAAATGTCCCGACTCGCGGCATCGGCAAAAAGGCCGAGTCGACTCTGGAGGCTGAGGCCAGCAAGCGTGGCCTGCCACTTTTTGCGACAATCGAGGCCTTGGTCAAAGAAGGCAATAAGCAAGCGGCTAAACTCGCGGGCTTTGCGGGATTAATCGCGCGCCTACGGACCGAGCTGCTGAGTGCCCCAGTTGAAGTCGTGCTCGAGCGTCTCTTAAAGGCGACGAGTTATGTCGCCTACGTTGAGAAGAAGCATGCGGAACAGGCGCAAGATAAAATGGAAAACATCCATGAGCTTGGCGCGGCGCTCGCCGACTTTGCCGGCGGGAATCCTGAGGCTAGTTTGGCGGAGTGGTTGCAGTCGGTGACCTTAGTCAGCTCCGAGGTCGAAGCCAAAGGCGGAGTGTCGATGATGACGTTGCACTCGGCCAAAGGCTTGGAGTTCCCGCGGGTCTTTATCGTTGGATTGGAGGAGGGTTTACTGCCGCATCGCAGTAGTAGCGACGATACTGCGGGGCTTGAGGAGGAGCGCCGCTTGTTTTATGTCGGTATGACTCGGGCAAAAGAGAAGTTGTCGCTCGTCGGAGCCCACAGGCGGCGCACGTTTAACACCTGGGCGGCGAATCGTCCGTCGCGCTTTCTCACCGAGATTCCGCATCAGCACTTCGCGCCGGTCACGGCCGCCGAAGCGAGCCATGTAGCGCATTCGGCTGCCTACGGCTACGACGGTGATCAAAGCCTGCGCTATGAATACGATGCGGCTCCGGAACACAGCCAGCCCGTTAGGCAGGTCGCAGTCGGCCAGTGGGTTGGGCATCCGACCTACGGTAGAGGCACCGTCGAAGAATTAGTGATCGAACATACCGTGCTAAAGGCCGTCGTGCGCTTTCAGGAGTTCGGCCTACGCAAGGTCACGGCTCGCCATATCACCCACTAGTGCCGGTCAGCTTGGTGATGATGCAAACGTCTTCGATGCCCTTATTGGCATCGGTCAGCTTCGCTAACCAGAGTTTGCCGTGGGCGAACTTCGTGCCATAGCCTAAGCCGTCCTGCGCCGTACAAGTAGGGGCGTTGATCAGGCAAGGCTCGGTGTAGTCGCTTTTGTTTTTAGCCAGCCAAGGGCCGGTGCCATTGCTTTGGTAGGGGTCGCCATAGCCAAGAGCATAGTTTGCCGTGCAATTGGCGGGCGCCGGCGGAGGAGGCACTGGCGGCGTCATCGCGGGCACCACTGGCGGTGTCATTGCCTGTGCCGCCGGGGGCGTTGTGGTTGCGGCTTGGGCACCAGGTGGCGTTGTCTTCGTCCCATCAGGCGGGGTCTGTGTCCCGGTTGACGCTGGCGACGTTGCGGGGTCTGACCCGGTCTTTGTGTTTTTTGTGCCCGGATCCACGGCGCCACCTGTACTGCTAAACGGGTCAGAATCAGCCGCTGGGCCTTTACCCTTGCCTAAGGTCTGATCTCCAGTCCCCGGCACGCCATTGGTATTAGGTACCGGACCAACCGGCACCGCCCTAGGTGAACTACCGGCGCAGCCAAAGGCTGTGATCACCGGTATTACCAATAAAAAATTCAAAAGTAGTTTGTTTTTCACGAGCTTCACCTGAGTCCATCGCGGTATTTTGCGTTGCTCTCGCCCTTAGGACCTTATCGGCACAATCCAGGTAAAACTTTAGGCCCCCCTCGCCATAAGCTTTGGCTGTGTTATAATGTGCTAAGACCCCTCCAGTTTTTTTATGCTCCACCGATACAATTCCGGGACAATTGCGATGGCCTTTCGGCTTCATGTTCACCATGGCGTCCTCGTCTTGCTGCTGACGGCGGGAGTCGGCGTGGTCGTCTCGGGGATCCTGCGCGGTGGTAGCTCAATTGGCGGGTACTTCGACCTGAAGAAGAGTCACCAGGTCCTGAATCAAACCGTTGCGGGCCTGCGCCAGGAAAACGATGAACTGGCGGGTGAGATTGAGAGAATCCGTAAATCACCCAGCTATGCAAAGAAGGTGCTTCGCGACAAGTATCACGTCACCGAGCCAGATGAGGACATTATCTTTTTTACCGACTGAACGATCTATTCACTAAAGTGTATTTAGATGAGGTTTCCCATGTTGGATGGCGCAAAGAGTCAGTTGTTGGTTTCGTCGAAGTCAGTTCGAGCCTTGGTGTTACTCGCGACCGTCATTGGCTCGTATGCTTGTGGTAGCGGGAGCAACGTCAACAAGATTTGGGGCAAGGAAGACAATGGCGGCGATTCTCTTATGGTCGAGAGTCAGGCGGCCTTCGACGTGGGAGATTTTGCCCGCGCCGAATCACTCGCGCGTAAGCTCACGGAGCGCAATCCTGAAAACGAAAGTGCTGCGATCCTGCTTGGTTTTATCCATTTGTCGCAAGGTGGCGTCGACGCGTTTACGATCGCTCGCAAGTTGGTTGCCCTGTCGCCTACGACTAAAGCTTCGGGCACCACTAGTACGAATTTAGCGGCAGCGGCGACCACAGCCGCGGAGCCAGATACGACCGCAGCAACGTCGGCGTCCGATGCTGCGGGTATTCTCGCGAGTATGAGTTCGTTGGTGACGGTCAGCGACGCGGATAAGGCGCTTCTTAACGCACATATTTTTGGTAAAAGTGATAACGGCGATGTCGCGCCACAGCTTTTTGTCACTGACAATGCACTAGTTGTTCCGGCTTTGGTCAACGATGATCTGCGCTCCAAGATTGCGGTTCTCAATACGATCAACACGGCGATCAAAGATGTCTGTCGCTTTGTCGATGACGACGTGAAGGTAAAAACCGAAGCGCGTGAGAGCGGGGCTGATTGCACCGCGACGCCATTCCCAAGAGAAAATGCTGCGAAGGCACACTTTCTTTGGGTCTTAGCCCACCTCTCCGAGGCCCTGGTTTTTCAGCCGGTGATCCTGTATACGACGCCGGCAAACGCGGCAAAAAAGGGCTCGCCGAGTTTGACAGCGGTCAGTACGTCGATAAACACCAAGTCCTTGACGACGGTTGATGAGTTTAAAGCATTTGCCGGCCAGGTTCTTGAGGTCAAGAATGCTGTGGGTAAAGTCTTCAACACGACAGAAACTGGCTCCATGGTGCAGGCGACGCTGCAGGATTTAAATGCCGTTTCGCTCGGCTTTGGTCGATTGGCCGGTATCCCGCCAAAGCTGCAAGACAGCATTACCAAAGCCTTTAACACCATCTCGGGTCTGGGCAAAGAACTCGGCGCGGCCAATGTCGTCAACAACACCGCCGGGTTTAAGGCCCAGATGATTCAAAATCTATCGAAGAATATCGGCTCGCAAATCCAGGCAGCATCGGATAAGGCGGCGGCGAGCGGAGTCGATAAGACAGCATCCAAAGCGCAGATTCAGGCGATGTGTGATTCGTATGCTAAGCTAAATGCAGGCTCACCGCCGAGTGCGACAACGACGGTGAAGGCCTGTTCCTAGCGCTTAAGGTTAGACTTCGTCCTCGTCGACGACGCCCCGACCTGATTTCTTCATCCTCTCCAGCTTTTCTTTGTATTTCACGCTGTGACGGCACCACGGACGCAGGTCGAGGCGACGCTTAGGAATCGGCTCGCCCGTGCCTTCGCAGTAGCCGTAGTCGCCGCTGTCGATTTTGGCCAGGGCGTGATCGATTTCGCTGAGCAATTTTCTGTCGCGGTCGAGAAGGCGGAAGGTTAGGTTTTGCTCGACCATGGCCGAAGCCTGATCGACTTCGTCCATCATTTCGTTTTTGTCGATTTGGATGTTGCCCTGCTCCATGGCCTTGCGGGCCTTCTGCAGGATCTTGTTGCGCTCGGTGAACAGCTGAACGCGGAAGTTGTCGAGCTCTTCCGACGTAAACAAGGTTTCGTCTGGCGAGCGCTGCACGAATTCCGGTTGCGGCGTTTCGATGATTTTCGGCTCGACGCGCAGGGGTGGCAGCACAGGCTTGGCGGCGGCTGTGGCAACGGCGCCTGGGCGGCCGTCACTTGCTGATTGATTCGACTTCTTGCTAACCGCTGCAGATCCACGCACGACCTTTTCCTCAATCTCTTTCTTAGCGCTGCCTTTAGCGGCAGCTGGTGGAGCGGGCGGCGCCTTTTTGCTGTCCTTTGCTGGAGGGACGGGAGCCGCTGCCGCTTTTTTAACGGGTGCGATTTTCTTCTCGGGGGCCTTGGCTTTTGCCGCTGGTGCGGCTGCGACTTTTGCCGGTGGCTTTTTCGCAGGAGCGGGTTTCTTCGCGACGGCTTTGCTCGTGGTTTTCTTCGGAGCTTTCTTGCTTTTAGTCACATTGGCCGCCTTCTTGACAGCGGCCGTCTTAACGGCTGGGCGCTTCAAGTTTTTACTAGAAGTTGGTTTGGACATTGGCTTACCCTTCGGCTCGCGGAACCCACTGTGACCAGGCTCCCATTTTTGTTGTGTGCAGTGTCGATAATGGGGCCGAGTATAAGAACAGCACCGGGAAAACACAAGGCCCCACTTTTATCGGTAAACCGCTAATTTAGCAAGATTCTTCAGGGAACAGTCCGGCCTCGCTGGTTCTCTCCAGGGCGCCTTGCAATTCAGAAAGAATATTCAACGCTTGCAGAGGCGACAAGCGGTTGACCTGGAGCCTTGATAAGCGCTCCAGGACGATGTGCCCATCGTTCAGCTTGCGCACCGCTTGGCTCGGCGCTGGCGTGAGGCCAAGGCGTTCTAGGGGGGGGAGTCCGCCACTAGTTGCGATTGTGGACGGAAGTGCCGAGGCGCCTTGAACCGAACGCTCCAGGCTTTCCGGAGAAGCGACCACTGGCGTCGCATGTTGCAAGAGGTAGGTCGTTGCCCGCTTCAACACTGAATCAGGAATGCCAGCTAGGCGGGCCACTTCAAGTCCATACGAGTTATCGACGGCGCCGTCTTTAAGGCGGTGCGTGAAGATAATTTGGCTATCTTGCTCGATGACTTCAGTCTGCATCGGTCGCACCGAAGGTAGTGTCGCGGCGACCGGAATCAATTCGTGGTAGTGCGTGGCAAATAGCGAGTAGCAGCGGATCCTCAGCGCTAACTCCTGCAAGATGGCAGCGGCGATCGCTAGGCCATCGCGCGTCGAGGTGCCGCGGCCGACTTCGTCGAGGATGACGAGGCTTTTTTGTGTTGCATGGCGAAGCATGTGCGCCGCTTCCGACATTTCCACCATGAAGGTTGATTGTCCCTTAGCGAGATCATCGCTGGCACCGACGCGGGTAAAAATGCGGTCAAATACCGGCAAGCGCGCACTCTTCGCCGGCACATAGCTGCCGATTTGGCAGAGGATTGCGGTCAATGCCGTTTGCCGCATGATGGTGGATTTGCCAGCCATGTTCGGACCGGTGATCAATAGGTGCTTTTGCTGCGGCGTCATGGTGATGTCGTTGGCGCAGTACTTGTGGCGGCCCACATAGCGCTCCACGACCGGATGGCGCGAGGCTTTGAGTTCGAGGCGGTCGTCGTCGGCTAGGCGAGGTTCGCAATAACCGAATTTGAGCGCTTGCCACGCAAAGGATTGGAGGAGATCGAAGCTTGCCAGGGCCTGAGCGACCGAGCGTAGGTCGACACGGAACTTCGCTAGTTCAACAAGCAATCGTTGATACAGCTCGGCTTCTTTAGCGACCGCTTTGTCTTGCGCCGAGGCCAGTGCTTCGCCGAGCTCTTGCAGTGCGACGGTGAGAAAGCGGTCGCCATTGACCATCGTCTGGCGGCGGATGAAATCTGTTGGTACCTTGGCGGTATGGGTGCGCGTGACTTCGATCAGAAGTCCGTAGGATTTGTGGTTTTTGATCTTCAAGCTGCCGATGCCAGTCGCTGCGCGCAGCTGCTCTTGATAGGTCTCGACCTGCGTTTCGCCGCTTCGAGCCAGTTCATTGAGTTGGTCTAGCTCGGCGTCAAATCCAGTGGCAAAAACGCCGTTGCCAAGGCCCAGGCCAAGGGGTTCTGCCTGAAGTGCATGCGTCAGGATTTTAAGCGGGCTTTTATAGAATTTAAGTCCGGTCGCGACCGCCTTGTAGAGATCTTCGGGCAGGTGCTCACCTTTCTCACCGGTGAGATTGTCGAGCAACCACTGGGCTTTTGCCAGGGCCTGAGCGATCTTGGCTAAATCCGCGGGATTCGCCGTCGTCGCGAAAACCCTGGTCGAGAGGCGCTCCAGATCAGGAATGTTCTTGAGTTGCGCGCGGGCTTCAGTCAGGCGGCTTTCGCCTATTCCCAGAAGGCTGCGAACGGCGGCATGGCGGCCGCGGATCTGCTGTGAATCGATCAATGGGTGGCCGAGAAAGTAGCGCAAGAGGCGAGCGCCCATCGGCGATAGGGTGCGATTGATTTCCTTGAGCAAACTGCCTTCGCTGTCACGCCTGCGCGCGGTTTCAAACAGCTCGAGGTCACGCACCGCGGTTTCATCGAGAATCATCGTCTGCGGCTCATGCAGAGGTCGCACCGAGAGAAACTGGCTGACGCTTGCTTGTAGCGAACGGAAGTGGATGAGTAGCGCGGTGATCAGAGGCTCGCCACCGACGACGGCGCCACAGGGTTGAGAGGCAAGATCCTGTTTGCCAAACACCTCGCTGAGGACCTGTTTTTGCTCGGTCTTATCGCGCAAGGGCGCTTCGGCGAGGGACTCTAACAGCAGCGATTGTTCCTCGCGCAGGGGCTGCAATAACGCTGTAAGCTCGCTGTGGAAAAAGCCTCTGGTCAGCACCTCTCTGGGTCGAAAAGTCGCTATAACCTCAACGACTTCCGAGAGTGAGGCGACATTTCCAAGACGCAGCTCACCGGTGGATAAGTCGGCTACGGCCACGGCCCATTTGCCGCTTCCTGGTTCCTCGTGGGCGGCGGCGACGTAGTTTGGCGCATCGCGATCCAAGGCCTCGGGATCATCGACACATCCCGGCGTTAGGGTGCGGATGATGTCGCGTTTGACTAAACCCTTGGCCTCGGCTGGATCCTCGATCTGATCGGCGAAGGCCACTTTAAAGCCTTTACGCAGGAGCTTAAGCCAGTAGTTGCGGGCGCTGTGATGAGGCACACCGCAGAATGGAATGCGCGCCTCGTCGCCGCGCTCGCGGCTGGTCAAAGTGAGTTCAAGCAGCGGCGCCACTAGCTCAGCGTCGGGGCCGAAGATCTCAAAGAAGTCGCCCATGCGAAAAAATAGGATGGCATCGCCGCAGCGACGCTTGAGGTCCCAGTATTGGCGCATCATCGGAGTCATAGCTGCGACTTCAGCTGGCGTCGGAAAGGTCATGCAATGGTCTCGCTGGCAAAGGCGTAGGACAAGTTCAACAGCTCGCAGGACTCTAGCAAACCTGGGCCTATATTCCCAAGAACATCCATTCTTAGGAAACCGCGAGCGCAAGCCCGCGAATGAACGTCCATGGCGCGGCCGCATGGACTGCGGCTGCAGTGCGGCGCATGGTGTCCCCACTGGTGACGACGTCGTCGACCAAAAGCAGCGCTTCGACCTTGGCCTCAGCCAGGGTTCGAGTGCAATGGCGGAGGCTAAGGCCCTTGAACCATTCCGGCATGTCTTGTTCGCCGCGGTTGCGTTGGTGCCTGCCTAGAAGCGCGTGCTTGCGCCAACGCCAATGTAGATGCAAGGGCGCTGTCACAACCTGAAGGGGGCCGTGAGCTTGCTCTTTGCAGATCTGGCTGGCGATATCGATGCGTCCCCGTACTCGGCCCCAGAGGCTGGAGGCACAGGGCATCAATACATGGCTCCATGCCGTCAGGGCGGGCCGTGTTGGGTGCACTTGGACCAAGGTAACCAGGAGGCGGAGTGCTGGTAGATCGCCGCCCACTTTAGCCCGGATGATCAGCCGGCGAATGAGCCCCTGGTAGCGATAAAGGGCGGTGATATCAATGAGTGGAGGGCCACCCAGCGAGATTTGCGCGGCGCCGCAGCGAAGCTCGGCTAGTTCATCGCTGCAAAGGCGACAGAGCAAGCTGGTCCCTAAAACCGACACCAAGTCCCGCTGCGAGAAGCAGCCGACACACACTCGCCAAAGCATCGGCGCCTCCCTTGTCCAAAGTCCTGTGCTCGATGCGATGAAAGCACGCATGCGACACCTTGCTTTACTCCGGTCCCCTTTTGTTTTACACCGACATGCACTGGGTCGAGCCTGACCTGTGCTAGATGAACCGACCGCCCCCCTCCCCTTCCGACGGAGCTTAGCGATGCACCAGCGACCTGCCCTGCGTTTTGACGAATGGACTCGGGTGAAACCGGTCATCGGCATGCTTCACCTTGCGCCTTTGCCCGGGTCGCCCCAGTCAAGTCAGAGCCTTGCGGCAATCACCGAGCGAGCCTTGAGTGACGCCGCCGCTTTGGCAGCTGGCGGTTGCCACGCCTTGATGATGGAAAATTTCGGTGATGTGCCATTTTATCCCGGTCGTGTTCCCGCGGTCGTGGTGGCGGCGATGACGGCGATCGCCGCTGCGGTGCGGCGTCAGACACCGTTGCCCTTAGGCATTAACGTGCTGCGCAACGATGGGCAGAGTGCTTTGGCCGTGGCGATTGGGTCTGGCGCTGAGTTTATTCGGGTGAATGTACTGAGCGGTGCTCGCGTGACCGACCAGGGCCTCATCCAAGGCATCGCTCACGACCTACTGCGCGACAAGGCGCAGCTTGGCGCCACCGGGGTGCGCATCTTGGCCGATGCGGATGTCAAACATGCAGCTCCGCTGGCGGCACGAGATCTCGGCGACGAGGTCAAGGATTTGTTGCTGCGCGGTCTTGCAGACGCGGTCATCGTCTCTGGAAGCGGCACGGGTCAGCCAGTGTCTATTGCTAAACTAAAAACGGTTAAGGAAGCTGCTCAAGGTCGCCCGGTCTTGATCGGCAGCGGTGCCACGGCAGCTTCTCTTGCCGAATTAGCGCCCTATGCCGATGGTTTTATCGTCGGGACGGCTTTGAAGCAAGATGGGATATCGGTCAATCCGGTCGATCCCAAGCGCGTCAAGGAATTCATGGCCGCGCATCTGGCTTCTTGCCGCGCGCATTTGCCTTAACAACCTGGGCTTGAAGGGTCAACGCGGCGCTTTCGAGGGTGCTATCCAAGGCTTTGATGTAGGCTTTCAAGTGAGCTATTGTCGGCAGTGTAAAGGCGAACTTCGACAGCTCGTCGATCTCTTCATTTTTATATTCCTTGCACAGATAAAAGTCGTAGGCCTTGAAGTGGTCCGCCGCATCGTGGTCGAATTCGAACTTGGTTTTGCTCACTCGCTCCTTTAATTGCGCATTGCTTTCTTGCTCCTGGCCTGGCTGCTTCGCTGCCAGCAGTACGGTGAAATCCATGCCTAGACGAAAGCTTTGATAGAGTTCCGTGTGCCGCCAAGCTTTGTTAAAGGTGGCCAGCGCATTTTTGCGATTCGGGCGCAGGATTTGTGCGGCGTGTTGATCAAAGTACGCGGTGAGTGTTGATTCGCTCGCCTGCTGCGCCGCGCTGACGCTTTGGTGGTACTTGACGCCGGGGGGGCTGCTCAACCATGCTTGCACGGCAGCAACATCTTGTTGGTTGCTGTATTTGGCATAGGCTCGCTTGAACACCGGGTAGAGATTGGCGCCTGAATATATGCGCTTGCTGAAACTTAGGAGTTGGTTTGCTGTGGCTTCATTGATGAGCTTAGCCTTGCGCTGGCGAGCCACGGCCAGAGCGAAATATTCCTGAGCGTGATCCAGTAAGCCGACTGTGGCTAAACCTGTCAACACCTCTTGGGTGGCCTCCGGTGTTGTCTCTGCCATAGCCCGAGATCCAAACAGCAGGACTGTGAGGCTCATGCACGCAGCCATAATAGTAGGAATGATAGGAAAGGTTTTAGCCTCGACTATCGGCATATAAGGGCCTCCTTTCACTGCGAGCAAAGTCCACCTCCCGTCCTAGGATACGCGTCGAAGTGTGTTCATCGCTTTCATCAGTACTTGGTTGCGCTGGAGCTGATCGAGCTTTTCCAGGGTCGGTACGGCGTCAGGGTGACTCGCCTTGAGGCTCGCTATGATATTGCTTGCTTGTACCTGGCGAAAGCCGATTTCGAGAGCCCGAGTGACGACCATGTCAATTTCGTTCATTTCGCATGGCTTCATGAGAAAATCACAGGCTCCGAGTCGGACGGCGTTGATAACGGTTTCGATTGACCCGTTGCCGGTCAAAAAAATCACCGGGGTGTTGTTTCCAGCGGCACGTATTTTGGTGAGCATCTCGATGCCGTTCATATGTGGCATATTGATGTCAGACAATATCGCATGGGGCGCAGCCGCCGTTGCTTGAGCCAGGTTGGGCAAGTACTCAAGCGGATGGCGATACGAGGTAACTTCATAGCCAAGGTGTGAAACGGTAGTGACCAGGAAGTCCCTGATATCGTCCTCGTCTTCAATGATGACCAGGTGGCGGCGTAGTTGGGCTGTTGCTGTCATGGGGGATCCTTTAGGGCGAACTAGTAACAAAGTGGTACATGGTCCAGGTCCGTTGGCAGCCCTGCAACAAAAAGCGCTGGGAACCGCCACGGGACCTTATCGGCTACCCCATGCGGATCTTGATGCACCGTGAGCGACGCCCTTGTTGGTGCCGTTGTCATAAAGGAGCTGCAATGGTGTGGCGGGCTCGGCAGTTAAAGCCGGCGCCCTAGATCCATCAGCGGGGTCAAAGCCCAGGACTATACATGGTGGTAGCTAGTCCCCTTGAGGATGTTGACCGCTCTATAGAGCTGCTCCCAAAGCAGCAACCAAGCCATGTCACTGGTCAACGTCGCCTTAGATAAGCACCAGGTCAATTGTGCCTGCTGGCGTTGCGCTGGGCTGAGGCCGAGCGGCCCGCCGATGAGAAAGGTCAGAGATTTGATCGCCGGGTTGTCGCAATGCTTTTGCAGGTGGCTTGCAAGCTGGGGCGACGTCCATTCCTGACCGCGCTCGTCTAGGGCGATGAGAAGATGGTCGCTTGCGGGCTTTAACAGAAGGCGTTCAAGTCCGCTGTCGTCTTTGAGTTCGTGGCTCTCGATATGCATCGGCCTGGCTAGCGGCAACAGGCGCTCGGTGTACATCGACGCAAGGGAGCGGATCTCTGGGTAGGCAATCCGCCCGAGCTTGATGACGCGGATCCTCAAGCGTCGGCCTTCGCCTCTTCACTAGCGCCGATCGGCACCAGCTTGGCCTTTGGCCATAGGCTTTCCAAGGCGTAGTAATTGCGCACAGCGTCGTAGAAGATGTGGATCAACGTCGAGCCAAAGTCGATCATGATCCAGTTGCCTGACTGCTTGCCTTCGACGGCGACCGGACGGACATTAAAGACGCGGCGGCAACGCTCTTCAATCGAGTCGGCAATAGCCCTGGTCTGGCGTTCGTTTTCACCCGAGCAAACCAGTTGGTAGTCGCACAGGTCGGATAGTCCGCGTAGGTCTTGCACGATGCAACGCACGGCCTTTTTGTCGGCAGCGGCAAGTACGGCTTCACGAGCGATGTCTAAGGGAGTCATGGCTGGTCCTTTGGTAGCGAATAAAGTTGATGATGCTTGATGTAGGACGTAACGGCCGGTGGCAGCCAGGCCGCAGCGGCGCCACCAATGGTGTGCTGCGCCAATGCTTGACGTGCGCTGCTGCTCGCAGCGGCACTGACGGCCGCGGTGATGAAGTAGGTGCGCTGTGAATCGGTGCCGAGGCTGGCTGATGCATCGTCTGGATTCCAGGTGAGCTCAAGGCCGAGAGCGGCGGCGGTTTGCTCTGTGGCTTCGGTTAGGCTCGTAGAGCCTGCTCGAGAGACGACGACCAGATGGGCTCGCTGCAGGATTTGCCGTGGTTCATGCCACTTGGGTAATGCCGCCCATTGATCTTGGCCGAGTAAAAAGCCAAGTCGTTCGTTTGGCAAGGCCGCGGCCAAGTGGCGTAGAGTGTTGCTGGTGAAGCTTGGCCTGGGGAGATCTTGCTCCAAGGGTAACACTTCGACTCGCTGAGCTAGGTGGCTAAAAGCAAGTTGCGCCATCGCCATGCGGTGATCAAAGCTGGTGGTCACCGTTTTAAGGTGCTCCCCGGTTGCGGGCGGCTGTGCCGCTGGAAGCACATAAACCTTGGCCTTAGGAAAGCGCAGCAGTGCCTGCTCGACACAACCGATGTGGCCGTCATGCGGGGGATCAAAGGTCCCGCCGAAGACGATGAGCGTGGGTTCATTAGGCGTGGTGATCGGCACGGCGACTCACGATCATAGGGCTCGATGCTTCGTCCGCTGCCGCTAAAGCCGCTTTCTCCTCGGTCACGAGGTCATAGAGGCGGCGCTTTAACGCGAGTAAGCCTTGGCCGGACACGGCGGAAATCGCCATCACTTCATAGCCCGCAGCCACGATGGGCAGCATGGCGTCCGCCAACGTTTGTGCGCAGATTAAGTCGGACTTATTCAGAATCACGACGGAGCGTTTACCCGCTAGCTCCGAACTGAAGTTCGCCAGCTCGACCTTGAGGATTTCGAGTGCTTCGATCGGGGTGCGCTCTTCGGAAAACGCGTCGATCACATAGGCGATCAAACTAGTCCGCTCAAGATGCTTGAGGAATTGCAGGCCAAGGCCACGGCCCTCGCTAGCCCCTTCGAGCAAGCCCGGTACGTCCGCCATCACCACCGAGCGCGTCACATAGTCGCCATCGTCGATTTCGACGACGCCTAAATTCGGCACTAGCGTGGTGAAGGGATAGTCTGCGATCTTCGGTCTTGCAGCGCTGACTCGGCTTAGCAAGGTCGATTTGCCGGCGTTGGGAAAACCAGCCAGTCCGACGTCGGCGAGCAGTTTAAGCTCAAGCTTCAGTTCGCGTTCTTCACCGGGCCCACCTGGTCGGAACTCCTCCGGGGCCTGGTGCGTCGGCTTGACCCAGTGAGTGTTGCCAAGGCCATGCCGGCCGCCTTTTGCGACCTGCAGGAGGTCACCGTCGCATAATAGTTCGCCTAAGGTCTCGCCGGTCACAGCATCGATCACCACGGTGCCGACCGGTACCGGGATGATCAGGTCTTCGCCGCAGGCGCCGCGGCACTTGTTGCTACCGCCTCGAACGCCATCCTCAGCGCCATAGATGGCGCGGTAACGTAGCGAACTTAAAGTGTTCAGGCGGTTCGTTCCAAGCAGTTTAACGCTGCCACCGGTGCCGCCGTCGCCACCGTCAGGCCCGAGTTTGGCTCGACCCTTGGCAGCCATGAAGCTGACGATACCGTGGCCGCCGCGGCCAGCCTTGACCAAGATCTCGATGCTGTCGATAAACTTCATGTGAACGCCATCTGTGTGAGAGAAATGGGACGAGCTTGCGGCAGGAAAACGGGTCAAGGCCAAGGCAGAGGGAAAGGGGAAGTCGTACTTTTAAGGGAAAAGCCCGGAACCACAAGATCCCAGGCTGACTGTTGCTTAACCTGCCTCGCGGGGAGGTGGATTAAGCTAAGGGCTGAACGCTGACGCGTTTGCGGTTGCCAGCGGTCGTCTCGTAGGAGACCACGCCATCGACCAATGCAAACAACGTGAAATCGCGGCCTAAGCCGACGTTGGTACCATTCTTGACGGTACCGCCAACTTGACGAACCAGGATGCTGCCCGCGGTAACGGATTGGCCGCCGTAGACTTTAACGCCACGGTACTGGGGGTTTGAATCCCGACCGTTTCGACTACTGCCGCCTGCTTTCTTGTGTGCCATGGTCTTGGACCTTCTGTTTTAGGCGTTGATGGCGCCGATTTCGAGCACGGTGATCGGTTGACGATGGCCGTACGTGCGCTTGTAATTCTTGCGGCGTTTGTATTTAAACACCGTGATTTTGTCCGCTTTTTCTTGGCTCTTGATCGTGGCGCTGACCGAGGCGCCGGCTACTGTTGGAGCCCCCACCTTAATCGTCGCACCGCCAACCAACAGCACTTGGTCGAACGTAAATTTATCACCGACGTTGCCGGGAACCCGGTCAATCGTTAGGGTTTCGCCTTGGGCTACTTTGAACTGCCGAGAGCCGGCCCGTATCACCGCGTACATCTTGAGACTTCCTCCGAAACTGGATACCTCTTTGCGAGGGCCCCATAGTGGTCGAACCGATCCCATCTGTCAACCGGAAAGGAGCTTTGTTTAGGCTAGGCGCGAGGCGATGGACAGACCGACGCTCAGACGGCTATGAATAACAGGTTCTTATTCCTAATATGATCTTAGAGCGGACGGAGAGTTTCGAAAGATGGCCACTTGCAGATGCCGGCGCGACGCACCGAACCATTCCTTTGGCGGCGAGCTGCCGACGCCCCATTATCCACCAAACCTCGAGATTGAGCCGGTTCACCTAGATATTTCGCTGTCTTTGGCGATTGAGGCGGAGACTGCCAAGGTGCTGGTACGGACCACGGTGGTGGCGCGAAAGACCGGCACTAAGACCTTGGTTTTAGATGGGATCGATTTTCTTGGTCTAGTCGTCGTGGCGGAGGTGGATGCCCCGCAGTTGACTTATGATGGCAAGAAGATCGTGCTGACGTGGGCCAGACCATTTGCGCATGGTGAGCAGCGCTCGGTCGCTTTGAGTTACCGTGTTGAGCACCCGATATCAGGGATGTTTTTCAAGGCTCCGAGCGCCGCGGATCCAGCCAAGCCGCTGGCGGTGGCGACGGACCACGAAACCGAGCTGGCCCGCTACTGGCTCGCCTGCATCGACCAGCCGAACGTCCGCACGACCCTGGCGTTTCATATCACTGCGGCGGATTCGCTGAGTATTTTGGCCAACGGCAAGTTGGAGTCCGAAGAGGTCCATGGCGACGGCACGAAAACCGCGCATTGGCGCCTAGATCAACGTTGCCCAAGTTATTTGGTGTGTTTTGCGGTGGGGGATTTTACCCGCTTTGATGACGGCGCTTTCGACACGCTGCCGGTCGCCTATTTTGGCTGCAAGGATTTTAGCCCCCACGACCTGGAGCTGAGCTTTGGACGGACCAAGGCGATGCTCAGCTGGATCACCAAGCGACTGGGTGTGCCATTTCCCTTTCCTAAATATTTTCAGTTTGCCTTGCCGGATTACGGCGGCGCCATGGAGAACATCTCCCTGGTTAGCTGGAACGATGATCTGGTTTGCGATGAACGCAGCATTGCCGAAGGCGGATGGTTGACCGATCAGGTGAATATCCATGAGATGGCCCATTCCTATTTCGGCGACCTGGTGGTGTGCCGAGACTTCGCCCATGCATGGCTAAAGGAGTCGTGGGCGACCTATATGGAGACTTGCTGGCTTGAAGACAGTAAGGGCAGCGACGAACAACTCTATGACCTTTATTCAAATGCTCAGCGCTATATCGAGGAGGTTCAAGATAGCTACGCCAGGCCCTTGGTGACGCGTACTTTTACCTCATCATGGCAGATGTACGACCGGCATTTGTATCCAGGCGGAGGTTGCCGACTGCACACCTTGCGCCACGAAATCGGCGACGTGCTGTTTTGGCAAGCGGTGACGGAATACCTGCAGACCTTTCGTGATCAGGTTGTGGAGACCCATGACTTTCAGCGCATGCTGGAGAAGCATGCTGGCAGGTCTCTGCAAAAGCTGTTTGACCAGTGGATTTACACGGCGAGCTATCCGCAGTTGAAGGTCGCCTTTAGCTATGATGCGGAAAGACACGTAGGCTCCTTTACGATCGAGCAAAAGCAGGTAGACGAGAAGGCGCGGATTCCCGCCTTCGAGCTGAATACGGAGATTGCTTGGACGATCGGTGGCGAAGACTTTAGTCAAAAGATCGCTTTGACGGAAGCCCGGCACAGCTTCCAGGTCGCGATGTCGCAAGATCCTGAGCAGGTTCGCTTTGATCCATTCTGGAAGGTTCTGCATTCGCTTGATTTTGATCCCGGCTCAGCAAAACTCAAGGTGCAGCTGAGCAAGGCTAAGGATGTCCCCGGGCGCATCCATGCCGCGCAGCAGCTCGCGAAGACCGGCAAGCGAGCGGATCTCCGGGCGGTTCAGGCAGCATACGGCGGAGAGACATTTTGGGGCGTTCGTTGTGAGATGATCAAAGCACTAGCGAGTAGTAAATCGGAAGAGGGTATTGCCGCACTGGTCGGAATCATCGCAAGCGAAGCAGACCCCTTGGTTTTGCCGACCCTCTTCAGCCAGGCTGGGCTCCTTCGTGATGAGCGGATTCAGGCGGCTTTGGTCCAGCGGCATGGTCGAGGTGGCCTCGGTCCCAAGGCGCAGGCGTCGCTTTACAGTGCCTTAGGTAAGCAGCGCGATCGTGCCCCGCTGGACTTGTTGCAGGCGGCGGCGAAGATCATCCACCCGCGGCATGGGGTCGAACAAGCGACGGCCTTGGCCGCACTCGGTCAAACCCGGCGCCCCGAAGTGGTGCCGCAGCTCCTGGCGGCCACGGCACCAGGCGCGACCCCTTACCGAGCTCGTGGTGGCGCCTTGCGTGGATTAGCGGCGATTGCACCCTATGTTGAGCGCGGTCTTCAGGCCCAGATCATCGAGCGCTGTGCCGACCTACTGCGCGACCCTGAAGCCAGTGTGCGCAAAGAGGCCGCCAAGGCGCTGAGCGCAGCCAGGGCGACCGGTGAAATAGCAGCGCTTGAGGCCTATAGGCTACGCGTGCCGCTGCAAGAACAGGTGGCCATCGATCCGCTGCTCAAAGGCCTGCGCAGCAGCGCTGCAACTCCGTTGAAAGCTCTGGAAGAACAGGTCAATACCCTGCAGACTAAGCTCAGAGCGCTCAACGAAAGGCTACAAGACCTCGAAGATAAAGGCCGTTGATCATGCCGACACTGAAGACGACGTCTGGTGATATCTATTACGAAGTCAACGGCCAGGGCCCCCCGCTCGTCCTTCTTCGCGGCCTGGGCCGCACCGTGCGTCATTGGCTTGGTTACGAAAAGGACTTGGCCGAGCAGGCCGGGGTGCAGGTGATTACGATCGACTTGCGCGGTATGGGACGGTCGACGGCAACGGCCAAGTGGAGTCAATCGATCTTTGCGCATGCTGATGACGTCACGGCCGTCTTGGACCACCTAAAGATCGACAAAGCGCACATCATGGGAGTGTCGCTTGGCGGGATGGTGACGCTGGCGCTTGGGATTAAATTTCCGGCCAGGTGTCGTTCGTTGATCGTGATGAATACCAGTATCGCTGGTCAGCGGGTGCTGCGCTTGTCGCCGCGAGCCGTGGTGACTTTGGCGCAGGCGGCGCGGTTTCGTGATGAGCGGTTTCACGCTCGCCTGGTCGATGTATTGGTCTCGCCGTCTTGTCTGCCTGTCGCAAAGGCGAAGTTCACCCGCGAGTACGCTGCCATCGCCAAGGACGAAGGTCTTTACTTTTGGATGGTGTTAAAGCAACTCGTTGCGGCGGCACGGTTTTTAGTCAAAAAAGATTTACAACAGATGCAGGTGCCAACCTTGGTCCTCTACGGTACCGACGATCGGTTCGTGCCTAATACCAATAGTGAGAAGCTGGCGCAGCTTCTGCCTTGCGCCAGATTGCAGCCGATTGCTCAGGCCGGCCATGAAATCAGCTTGGATCGGCCGAAGGAATTGTCGCAGGCCGTGGCCGATTGGTTGCGCGGCTAAGCAAGACCTTCTTTGCTAACGCCGCTGACGCCGCTGACGCCGCCGCTGGTGGCTGGGAAAGTTCTGCCGGTAGACGGGTCGACTTCGCCTAGCCGGAGCGCTCCCGTCGGCGGTAACCTATTGAGTTCTATTGCGCGAGGCGCTGGCACGCTTCCTGCTTAGGTAGATGCGAGTCGTTCTATTTACCGAGATCGACCCGCTTCTAGTCCTTGTCGGATTCAACGGAGAAAACTTTAGTGGCCGCCAGTCTCCTCACCTCGCAAAACCCCATGCCGATGACCGCGGCGCCAGCGCCGGAGGGCACGCGTGTCAATCAGCCGTCTGTGGTGCCGGCAGCTAAGGCGGGCAGCGGGCGGAGTTTTAGCGATGAGCTGATGAAGCCGAGGGCGGCTCCCAGTGGTAGCCAAGCTACCTCAGCTGCGGCTGCAGGCACGGCGGCCAGGCCAACTCCCACCAGGAGTACACTAGACGCCCAGGTCAATGACTCGTCGACGACGGTTGATCAGGTGCCGAAAAGGACTCCGGCGGCAGTCAAACATGACGTCGATAAATCTCCCGCAGTCGCTATGTTAACCGGGAAACTCGATAGGGTTCCTGCAACCGACATTCCAGCCCTGGTGACGGGCAATAAATTCATCAATGACGCGCTATCGACCGATGAGATTCCCGAGTACCTAAACAAGCCGGCAGCTGTTGCCGACCTTGTTAACGATCTTGGCCTACCGCCGCAAATGCTCCAGCAGGTTCAGACCGTCGGGTTGGATCCTGGGCAAAAGCTCACGCCAAACGCCTTTCTCAAGGCCATGGGCATTGACCCGCAACGGGTGATGGCTGAGCTGACGCAACTTAAGGCCAATCTGCCGCTTGAAGGCTTGGCGCCCTATATCAATCGGGCGCAGGCGCTGAACCCCAAGACTGCCGACCTGGTTGCGCCTGTTGCCCCGCAGCCACAGCTGGTGCAGCCAGTTCAGGCGGACCGGCTGGGTCAGTTAGGCCAGCAGCAGATGCCAGGGTCAACGCCGGTGACTCCGACCATCCCTTGGGTCGCTGATGTGGATCCGATCGGCTTTGCCTGGGTCGCCAAGCAGAACACGCTAACTCCAGCACCGCTGGAGCCCAAGCCATATCTTGGATTAAACGGACTAAACCCTGACTTGCAGGTACCGGCCGAAGCGTTACCTGAGCGGCCTAGCCAGTCCGATGAGCTGTCGCCTCAAGCTCTGCTGGCAGCTATGCAGGGATTGCCGAGAACGCAACGGCCGATCTCTGACCTGCTCAAGGCGACACCATTGGCTCCCGCGGACGAGCGCGTGGTCGTCGCCGCGTCAATGCTCAGGGCACCGAATGGCGTCGATGACTCTCTTGAAGCGGTCATCGCTAGAGCCAATCCAGATGGTTCTCTCGATGTCTTGACGCTGCAAGATGCCCCACTGGCACGCCCGAAGAATGACTTTGGTCAGCCAGCAACATTAAACAAAGCTTCTTTTGATGCGTTTGCCCAGCTCGGCGCCAAGATGCGGGCTGCTGATACGGTGGTGCTAACAGACCCTGAGCCGTCGCAGCGAGCAGTGTCCTTTGACCCTTTTCTCAACGAACAGATTCTTAGCCGTGGCCTCGATGAATCAGGTAAACCCGAGGCAGCCTTTGCGTTGCTTAAGGGACGAGCCAATGACCCAGGCGTGGCGATGATGCAGGTTAAAACCACGGAGGTCGCGACGCTGATGCCGGCCTCAGCCTCCTCTCAGGGCGCTCGTTTTGAGGCTCTCGATCAAAAGGCGCTACTCCGTGACCTGATGCAAAATAACTCGGATGGCTTTAGCCTGACCAAGGTGGAGACGATTAAGTTCGATACGCCGCAAAGCTCAGCGCAGCCGCTGCAGGACCTTCGCCTGCAGTCACCGATGCTCATGATGACCTCTGAGGAGAAGAATGGCGACCGCAACGCTTCGGGCGGCGAGCAGCCAAGCCGTGATCCTGGTCAGCAATCTGAACACGGTAAAGGCCTTCTCGAGCTAGGCCTGAGTCTACACCAACCGCAGACCCAGCAAGCGCATACGACTAGCTTTGCAACGTCGGCCACCGCCACGACTGAGCCACTAAACGTGCAGAATCGCTTCGATTTGATGCAGAAGGTGGTCAACCACGCGACGATGTTGGTAAAGCAGGGCGGCGGTACCGTGCGACTCGACTTGAGTTCACCTGAGTTCGGACCGCTTGAGTTGGCCCTAAATATGAACAAAGACAAGATCGATCTGCGCGTACTCGCCGGATCTGACCGCGCTCGTGATGCCATCGCCGCCGACCTGAACCAATTGAAAGGCGCCTTAGCGATCCAAAACGTCCAGCTCGGCAAGGTCGAGGTCGGCGTGAGTGGCCGGCAGCCGCAGTCCCAGCAGCAATTCACTGGGATGAACCAGCAGGGCGGTGGGCAACAAATGGGTGGTCGGTCGCAGGATGAATGGCGGGGACAAGTCCGCACGCCTCAGGTCAACACTGTGAGTGCGGTCGCACGGCCGCGGGTACCGGCCGCAATGCTGCAAGGTCAAGTCAACGATCAAGGTAGGATCGCAGTCCGTGCCTGACTCGGCATTAGTTGACGATAAGGATGAACAGCTATGAATGCAGCGACGGAAGCCAAATTTAAGCCCTTCGAGTCACCCGCGACGCGCGACTTCAGCGATGCCAAGGTGAATGCGCCGGACGCGGCGAAAGCGGTGGATGGCGGAGCGCCTGATAAAGCTAGCTTTCGCGATATTCTGCTGAACTCGAATGATGATACCGCTCGCGAGCGTGTCGCACAGAAAAACGGCGATCAATTGCGCATGGCTAAGTCTGATGATGAGTTTGCCAAGATGATGGCGGCCAAGGCCAACCAAGGCGTGACGCGTAAACCGCAAAACGAGTTGGACAAGGACGCCTTTTTGAAACTATTCGTGACGCAGATGCGCAACCAAGATCCCATGAGCCCCGATAACAGCTCGCAGATGGCCGCGCAATTGGCGCAGTTCCACGGTCTAGAACAGATGATGAATGTCAATAAAAACCTCGAGAAGATGCAGAACGACGAAGCCCTTGGCCGAGCCGTCACCCTGCTCAACTTTGTCGGCAAGGACATCAAGCTGGATAACGGCAAGTTGATGGTCGAGGGTGGCAAAGTGGCCACCGATGCGAGCTTCAAACTCGACAACGAGTCGGTGAAGACCATTCTTGAAGTGCGCGACGGTGCCGGGGTGGTCGTTGCCAGCAAGGACTTAGGCCACGTGGCGCCCGGGGAAACCAAGCTGGAATGGAGTGGCGGCAATAAGAATGGTAAACCGCTGTCGGACGGTGCCTACACTTTTAGCATTCAAGCCACGGATATGCAGGGTCAGACTTTAGCGGCGCCTGTGTCCAGCACCCTCCAGGTCACTGGGGTTGATCTGCACGACGGCGGCGGTTCGTTTTACACCGCAGTTGGTAAGGTTGGTGTGCGCGAGGTGGCGTCCGTGGGTTCGCAAGGCTATAGCAAGGTTCGGCCGGCAAGTGCTGAAAATCTTGTGCCACCATTAGCTGGCGATGCGGCCGCTGAAGGGTCGCCGGCGCTGGCCAATGCTGGAGCGGTCGCAGCGCAGCAAAACGCGCAGCCACCCGAGCCCAAGCGTGCCGGCGCCGCCGCGACTGGTCTAAACAACGGCAGCTCTGGCGAGCAGACTGCGGCCCGGCTGCCGATCTCGGTTCCTGGTCCGGTTCCGGCGGCGCAAGTCCCTGCAGTGAAGGTCGAAAAGCCCTCTCCGGTCCCCGTCAAATCCGATAAACTAGCGTCAGCAAAAGCCCAGAAGGCTTGATGGGATCTATGCGCATTTATGTTTGCTGTAGTCTGCTGATGGTTGCAGCGTGCACAACTCCAGCGATGGTACCAGTCCCAGCGACTGTTGCTGCTCCCGTGGCCAAAGCAACGGCGCCTGCAGTACCAGATGTGCCCTCTGTCGCCGAATGTCCGATTCGCAACACCGTTTGCACGATGGACTACAACCCGATGGTTTGTTCCGCCGCAGCCTATGCTGGTAAGGCCCAGTCTGTTGCCGAGCAGTCGATCGCTTGGGGGCCCAATGGCTGCGCTGCGAAACTAAACCTGCATCGCCAAATATGTGCTGCAGGCCTTTTGCCGTCTAAGCTCGGTGAAGTCCAGTGCGTCCCGGACGCTAGCAACGGCCATTGTCCACCGGCAAGCGCGGTGTGTCAGGCGCATGGTCAGCCGACCAAGTGCCGTGCGGATGCCTACGGCAGCCAGCATCTAAATCCTGATTTGGCCGTCAAAGCAGCTGGGGCCAGCGAGTGCGAGGCTAAGGCCAAGTTGAATAAGGAAGCCTGCAGGCGCAATCTAGACCCAGAAAGGCTAACCGCCATCACCTGTCGCGCTCAGGTGCCGGCCCCGCACACACCGCCGGCGGTGCCGGCATCGACGTCCCCTTTAAATGGAGCCGCAAAGTGAGTTGGATCAAGTCTCCGTGGTCCTGGTTGTGGCTCTGGCTTTGCTGTGCGACGCCACTTCAAGCCGAGGACCTAGTCGGGGTGGTTTACGTCAGCGGCGGCGATCTTCATACCGAGACGCATATCGATGTTGATAAGAGTCACCATGGTCCTAGATTGTGCCCGGGAGAGATCGACTACCGGATTCGCCACCTGAGTCAGCTACAGGTGCGAACTGTGGGCACCTGGCAATTGCGCCAGGGTGGGGTTAAAGACTGCTTTGCAGCATCGTCGTTCCAGATCCTGCGCATGGTAGGTGGACGCGAGGCTGCGGTGGGTCGGCTCAGCGCCTCTGAAAGCGGTGGCTATCTGCTCACCGGGGACGACGGCAAAATCGAACGCCTAGCGGATCTGACGCCGCGTCTGCGGCAGATGATGGGGGAACAAGTGATCCTCGATCTCAAGCCGATGGCCAATCCGGCGATCACGGATGTTAATAAGGTCGTCGTAAGCTACCGCCGCTATCCCTGAATTGACGTCTTAGCGTCAGTTGGTCCATCATTTGGTGGTGAGCAATCTGTTTGGTCAGAACAAAGGAGTTGGCATGCATGGACTGAGAATGAATCGAGTCGCGACGCTGCTAGTCCTAGCCGGCGCTCTGCATTCTTGCGGCAAAACCGATAAGAAGGATAAGGAACCGACGGCCACGTCCACGACGGCCGTGGCTGGCAAAGGGTCGGTAACGACCGCAGTTAGCGGCCTGGCGTCGATCGATTTTTCTGCGGCCGCCGTCGGTTCGCAGTTCGTCCTGATGCCGGTGATTTTAGGTGATGTGGCAACTGTCACCGGCGCGGGTGCTCAGAAGTTTACCCTAACGCTGTCCGTGGCTGCGGCGGCCGCTAGCTCAAAGCTACTGAACTCCCAACCGGAGGTGCCAGCGTCCGTGGCAACGGCTACGGGGTCGATACCGGCCATGAACTGGCGGCAAAAAGACGACGCGCTTAGGACCCTTCTCAATCGCTTTGAGCCTCGCCTCGGGGCTGCACAGGGCGATGAGTTTTGGCGCTTGGCAAAGCGTGTGGACGCAGAGGACGCTCCGGGCTTTGCCGCGGCGGATGGTCCTGGAGAGGTCGAATCGATGTACCGCAGTGCGGTCAGTTCGGAGGCGACGTGGCCAAAGTTGGGGTCCGCTCGTTTTAACCTCACCAGCAGCAGCTGCCCAAGTGCTGGAGGCACCGTCGCGGTGCCCAACGCCTCCTTGGTGCCGACCGACAAAGTCATTCCTGCGGCCGCAACCTCGGTGGTCAGCACCGCCGACTACTGCATTGTTTACTTATCGAATCCTGTCACCGGAGGCGACAAGGCGACGATCGAGGCGTCGATCAAGGAGGTGATTCGTCGCTACAAAGAGGTGATTTATAAGGATCCCTTTGCCGTGGTGAATGGCTATACCTTTAAACCGATTTTTACGATCGTCGACTTTTCCGACACCAAGCTGTGGCCAAACCTCGCCGCGCTGCAGGTGTCGGGGGCCTTTATCGCAAAGATGTCGGATGATACGGCTGATACCGTTGGCACGAACATGCCGATGATATACATGGCGTCCGACATCAGTAAGGTCGGTAAAAACGTCGGGGCAGCCGTTGACGCGGCCAAAAATAAGCGATTGTGGCATGGCACGATTGCCCATGAGATGCAGCATGCGATTATGAATTACTTCCGCGCGCGCAAGGTATCGGCCGATCCTAAGAAATGGACCCTGGAGACGCCGGAGGTCGATGAGGGGATTGCGCACTATACCGAGGACTTATTCGGGCATGGCGGAGAAAACTTCGATGACTTTGCCAAAACCTTTTTGACCACCTGGTACGATAAGGATCTCGTCAATCCGGTGCTTTCCGCAGCGGATGACTTGGCCTTAAACCGGGGCGCTGCACAGACTCTCATCTATTACTTGATCAGCCAAAAGGGTGGCGTGACCTTTACCAATGGGGTGGCGACTGGAGGTGACGGGTTGAAGTACCTTGCCGATGTCGTCAAGAGCGCGACTGCGACTCATGTCGGACCGCAGAACTTAGCTGAGAAGTTTGGCGGTGCTTGGACTGATGCCATCAGCAATTATTTTGGTGCTCTGGCGATCGATGGATCAGGTATTAGCGACACGGACGCTAAATACACGGTTCAGGACCCGCAAAAGGCGACTAACCTGATCGGCGAGACTGATCGCTCTTACGGCATGCACTACAATAACTTTTCCGGCTTACCAAAGGCGCATACGTGGACCGAGGTTGCTAAGGATGCGGTGACCACACCGGAGCTGCAATACTATGCGACCTGTCCTTACTTATACACGGTGACGGATAACACTCTGAAAGTCGGCTTTAAGACTAAAGATACCTTGCCAAATACGGCTGTAGCGGTGGTCCAAATTAAATAGCGAGGGCGCAAGACTATGAACATTCGTCCATGGCTCCTCACCTTGCTGGTCTCTGGTTTCGCAGCTCCGGCTTGGGCCGATGAGATCGAAGGCTTGGTTCGTGTGGTGGGGCGGTCCTTTGATGCCCAGACCTTGATTACTCCGGAAAAGGAGACGTTGGGGCCGCAGCTTTGCGGCTCGGATGTGGAGCAGCGCATTCGCCACCTGACGCCACTGGTCGTCAAGGTTTCAGGTCGGTGGCAAACGAAAAAGGGCGGTCAGCGGGAATGCTTTGTTGCCGACGATGTCAAAGTCTTAAGGATGTCGAGTGGCCGCGATGCCCTGGTTGGCAGTCTGTCCGTCAAGGACGGCGTTTATTCCGTTAGCGGCGAAGGAGGCAAGGTCATCACCCTTAGCGATGTTCCGCCTGGACTTAAGAAATTGGTTGGCAAAAAAGTCATCGTCGACGGTAAGTCACCAGAGGACCCAGCCCCTGCAGCTAAGCCTGTGACGGCGACAGCGGTCAAGGACGCTGCTGCGGTAAAGTCGGATGTCAAGGTCGTGATCACCTATCAGGCCTTTCCTTAAGGTAGTAGAGTCTGGGACTACCAGAGCTTTGTTGAACAGGCGCAGGTTTGTGCCACTTCGGAGGTTGAAGATGAAGGTTGCGGCAATGTGGGTACGAGTGATGTTGGCAAGTCTGAGTTTGTTTGCGGCGCAACAGGTGTTCGCGGCGGCGAAAACCCTGATCGAGCTTGATGGTGACACGCCCAAGCCGGGACTGGCGACTTCATGGTCGAAGGTGAAGGCTGGTGAGTATTCCTTTCAGCTTGATCCGGCCGGAGATCTAGGTAAAGGCGTGATGGTGACACCAGACGCGGTCAAGTCGAGTCTTGAATCGAAGCTCGGTGCGACCTTTGGTGTGAAAGTGTCCGCTAAGGGTGCGGCGGCGGTCAGCGTGGTCTTCACAGGCGACGAAAAGGCTTTTCTGGCACAGGTCGCAAAGACCAAGATTCGCGCTGGTCAGGATGTGGCATTGGCGTTGGAGAGCTCGACTTCTGAAGGCAGCATTCGCGCTAAAAAGACCGAACGGCCTGCCGGTGCAGGCGAAGTCAAAGCCTTGGTGATCAAGTCGGAAGGCGGTGTCATTTTGGCCAAGGCCATGGACTCTAAGACACCTCAGGTTAAAAGCGGCGACAAAGTGAAGGTCAAGGGCGACATCAAAGGCATTAAGAAAAATGACAGCATCTTTTTTAAGCCCGGCACCAAAGAAGGTGAAGTCATTGTCCCGGCTCCTGGGTCGCTGCTGCAGTAATAAGCCGGCGCGGCATGAGGCCGCAGGCCAAGGTCACTAGACTTAGGCGCGTGGATGCTCAGCTGATCCTGAGGTTCACGCGCTTTCGTATTTAGGGCTTAACATCCAGCACTTGCTGGTTTGGGGGAGGCGGATCTATGATCCAAGCTCCCGTCCAGCCGCGCGCTGCGCGGCCGCCATGTGGCAGATAGTCACTGGTTCGCTTTCATTGGCGGACTTGGAGGAATAGTCGTGAATCAAGCCGAATATCTTGTCGCTGCAACCCCGATTGATGGGACGAGCTGCGACCATGAAGCCATTCACATTCCCGGACTGATTCAGCCCTTTGGCTACCTCGTGGCGGTGAATGCGATCGGCAGGATTACGAGGATTTCCGAGAATCTGTGCGAGATTCTCGGAATGCGGGGAGCGGATTTACTCAATCAAGACATCGCGGTGATCGATCCGCAGTTGCGCGACGTCGCGAAAAATCCTGGCGACGTCGATACGAAGGTTCGTCTGAGAGGGCGATCTTTGGTTGGGCGATGCTTTAAAGCCAACGACGAGTGGGTCGTCGAACTGCAGCCACAGGACGAAGCGGCCAACCCTTCGATGCTAAAGACGTTCCACCAGAGCATACTGGACATCGGTCGGCAACAGTCGTTGGACGAAGTCGTGCGTTGCTTACCTGGCTTGGTCAAAGAGTTGACTGGATATGACCGCGTCATGGTCTATCAGTTTGAGGAAGATGCCCATGGTGCCGTCGTTGCCGAAGCTAAGAATGAAGACCTGGAACCACTGCTAGGACTGCATTACCCGGCTACCGATATTCCGGTTCAGGCAAGGGCCCTGTACAAACAAAATTTAATTCGCATGATTTCCGATGTAAACTATGCGCCGGTCGCGGTTGTTTCTGCAGCAAATTTGGGACCGCTGGACCTGACGATGAGTCATTTGCGTAGCATTTCACCCATGCACGTTCAGTATCTCAAGAATATGCTGGTGAGCGCGACCTTGGTCGTCTCTTTGATCGTTGATGGCGAGCTTTGGGGGCTCATCGCTTGCCATCACTATCAGGGGCCGCGGTATTTGGACCCGAGTTGTCGGCAAATGTGCATCTCGGTTGGAGCGGTTGCTTCGTTTGCAATTGGGTCTTGGAAGGAGCTACACCACAGGGTTCGGATGTTCACCAACGGGTTGATCGCAGAAAAGTTCATCGCCGACTTAAAACGGAATCGCTCCGTAGCCGAATCGTTAGCGATCCACCATGAGTCCCTGCTCCTTGCGGCCGGGGCACGCGGCCTGTGTTTGATCGAGCATGAAACGGTGACGACCTGGGGAGTGTGCCCAAGTCTGAGTGATATCCACAAATTGGGTCGCTGGATTGGCAGCATTTTAACCGATCAAAAGCTGTATCAGACCAACCATTTGAAGCGCGACTATGAAGACGCCGAAGCGATCAAGGATACGGCGAGTGGCCTGATCGCCATCAGGTTGCCTGTCAATTTCTCAAATACGTCGAAGGACTGCTTTCTCCTCTGGTTTCAGCCCGAGCAGATCGAAACGATCTTCTGGGCTGGCAATCCGGAAAAGGCCGTCAACACCAATGCGGCCGGATCCGTGCTGTCGCCAAGGTCGTCCTTCGAAAAGTGGAAGGGAATCAGGAAGAATCGGTCGATCCCCTGGCCCGAAGAAGTCCTGACGACTGTTGCCAGATTTAGCTTACACATCGTCGATTCGGCACTCGAAGATTTTCGCATGTTGAGCCACCGGGCTCAAGTAAGAATCTCACAACTCGAACGACTTAGCTCGCTTGGCCAACTATCGACGGGAATTGCCCACGATTTTAATAATATCTTGCTTGGCATTCAAGGCGGTGCGCAGCTGATCTCTGGCACGTCCGATGGTAAAAAAATTGAGTCAGCTGTCGGTCGCATCAAGATGTTCTGCGAACGAGGTGCCATCTTAGTTCAGGGCCTGCTGCGCCATTCTCGCGCCGATGCAGCGGACTATACCTTTGCCGACTGCCGGTCCATATTGAACGATCTTACGGCTTTTGTTCATACCATGGAAGGACGTCAGTTCAACTTTGAGATTCGTGATCATACGGCACCGGGACAACTCCTCATCGTTGGTAACGGCAACGAGATTCTGCAATGCCTATTGAATCTGATCAACAACGCTAAAGACGCCCAAATTGGTAGAACTGGTGTGATTGAAATCACCATGGCAGAAGATAACGCACGCGAGTCGGTATTATTTTCGGTGAAAGATCAGGGCACTGGAATCGATCCGCAGCACCTCGAGCGGATTTTTGATCCTTTTTTCTCCACCAAGAAGGCCAATGCTGGCACTGGACTAGGACTGGCCAACGTCCGCCAAATCGTGAGAAGTCACGGTGGCGATGTCAGCGTGCAATCAAAACTGGATCTGGGATCAGCGTTTACCATTTCGTTGCCAAAACAAAAGGTCCCTAAGCAACATCAGCTCCAAACAGACAGCACCGTGGGCAAAGGCGTGGATCACAACCCGCGGGATATGCGCCAGGCATCGGTCCTATATGTCGAGGATGATGGTGACCTGCGCGAAACCTTTACTGAATTGCTCTTGGAATATTTTGCCACAGTCGAAAGTGTCGATGGTGGAGAGGCAGCACTTGATTTGCTTCGCCGTGATCAGCGGAGGTTTGATCTGGTGATTTCTGACCTTCGGATGAATGGGATGGACGGCATCGCCTTCTACCTAGAGTTTCGCCAGCTGCACCTAACCACGCCGTTTGTCATGGCGACGGGCGAGCTGTTGACCAAGAAGGCGGTCTTGGGCGATAGGACTGATCCAAATTTTGATATGATTTCTAAACCATTTGAAGTTGAGAAGCTGATTGAAATGGTTGCAGGATTTGCGCAGGGCAATGGCGAGGTGAAGCATTGACGGTCCGATGTCGCCGTTCCTGCGACATCAGTTTGATTCGACTTCATACGGTGCTTGCTGCAGGGCCTTCGTCGTCAGTTCTGTCGATTTAAATTCGACTTTCAGCTGAAACTCGCGCACTAGATTTTGAAAGAGCTCTCGCTCCTCGACCTCGATCCAGTGGCGGATGTCGTCTCGCACCTTGACGGTGATGGCTTTCAGGCCGGTTTGCAGGGTGTGCCTGCGTATTTCGCGCAGCAGATCATAGGCCTCGGTCTCGGTGCTGCGAATGTGGCCGCGACCCTCGCAGCAAGGGCAGGGCTCCATGAGTTGGCGTTCGAGTGATTCGCTGGTGCGCTTTCGCGTCATCTGCACGAGGCCGAGTTCGCTGATTCGAAGCACATTGGTGCGCGCCTTATCAACCTTTAATTCTTCTTGCAGCGCGATATAAACTCGCTCTTTGTCTTCGGGTCGTTCCATATCGATGAGGTCGATGACAATGATGCCGCCGATATTACGCAGACGGAGTTGGCTGACGACCTTGCTCACGGCCTCCAAATTCGTCTTGAGAATCGTGTCCTGGGCGCTCGCTTGGCCGACATATTTACCGGTGTTGACGTCGAATGAGGTCAAGGCTTCGGTCTGATCGATGATGAGATAGCCGCCTGAAGGTAGCTCGATGCGTGAGCTCAGGGCTTTGCCGATGTCCATTTCGACGCCATAGACGTCAAAGATCGGTGTGGCGTCTTGATAGAGCTCGAGCTTTTTGGCTGCGCCGGGAATTGTTGCGATGAGAAAGCGCTTCAGCTCCTCAAAGGCGGTGGCGTCGTCGATGACGATCTTGTCGACGTCGTCGGCATATAGATCTCGGGTTGTTTTTAGGATCAGGTCGAGATCACGGTAGAGCAGTGCTGGTGAGGATGCTCGCCTTCGTGTCGCCTCGACAAGTCTCCAGATCTTAAGGAGGAACTTCAGATCTTTTTGCAGCAGGACTGGGTCCACCTGTGCCGCCGCTGTCCTGACGATGACTCCGACGGTGTCTGGTTTGATTTCTTTAACCAGTGCGGTGAGATTCTGTCGCTGCTCTGGATTGTCGATACGCCGCGAGATCCCAATGTGGGTGAAGTCCGGCATCATCACCAAATAGCGTCCCGGAACCGAAAGAAACATCGTCACCCTGGCGCCCTTGGTGCCAAGCGGCTCTTTGGCGACCTGGACGACGATCTGTTGTCCTTCACGGATGAGCTTTTCAATCGGCTTGCGTTGCTTATAATTGCGCTCTTTGAGTTCCTCAGGACTTAGGTCTTCGAGGCCTTTGCCGGATTCAAGCTTCTGTTCACGTAGAGTGTCTGGGTCTAGGACGTCGCCGCCGTATAAAAAAGCCGTGCGGTCCACGCCGATATTGATAAATGCGGCCTGCATACCCGGCAGGACGCGCATCACCGTGCCGAGATAGATGTTGCCGACCAGGCCGCGCTCGCGCCTGCGCTCGATAAATAACTCGGCCAGGCGTTCTTTCTCGAGTAGAGCGACGCGGGTTTCGGCGGGGTTGGTGTTGATGATCAGTTGCTTGTCCAAGATTAACTTCCTAAATGCGCCCGCCAGGTGGTCATGATGCGGTCACTGGCACCAGCGAGACCGACGACGGCCGCCTGGACATTCTGAGACATGCTGTGACTTTGGTGGTCCAGTTGGCGCCACCAAGCGGCCAGGTCCGCCGCCGTTGTGACGACTGTAGCCAGGCCGAGATCGACTAAGTGGATAGCTTCCTGACTGTTCTTATAGGCCGGCCCAAATGCCAAGGCAAGACCGTGGCAGGCCGGCTCTAACACGTTGTGGACTTGGTGATGGAGGGCGCCGCCGACCAGTGCAGCCGTGGCGGTGCCGTAGACCTCGCTGAGGATACCCATTGAGTCGATGAGGACGACCATCGCACCCTGCGGACCTGGCGTTAAGCCTTGCTGCATGGCGCTCATGCGGACTGTGCTAAGGCCTTGTTTTTGACAGGAGTGTTCGATGTCGTCGAGGAATTCCGCGGTGACATGATGCGGCGCAATGACGATCTGCCAAAGCGGGTCTTCAGCCTGGCGTAAGGCCCTGGCGGCGAGCCAAAGGGACACTTCTTCAGCATAGGCGCTGCCTAGGACCAGTCGCTTGACCTCTGGTTTGGGTGACCAGAGTGCCAAAAGAGCGCGATACTCAGTGATTTGGCTGGTCCTCTCCTTGGCCCTTTCGATGACCCGGTCGTATTTGCTGTCACCAACACAGCTTAGGCGCTCTGCAGCGATGCCATAGGTGCTGCGAAAATACGCCGAATCACTCGGATTCACCGTGTAAATGCCGTGGAACATCCGCAGCAGGTAGGAACGAAGTCGGCGCTTTTGGGCGCCGCGGCGTTCGCCTTGGCTACAACTAGCATCGATCAGGTACAGGTGGCCAAAGCGCCGGGCGGCCGTGAGAAATCCCGGCCAAAGCTCATGACGAACGACGCAGGTGATCGTCGGGCGTAAGGCCGAGAACAACCAACCCCAGGCCGAAGCCGTATCCGTTAGTGGACTTAGGCAACAAGAGATGGTCTCGTTTCGTGCCTGAGCAAAAGCCAGCCCGGACTGCGAGAAGAAGATGACGTGGACAAACACGGAACCAGACGTCGTCAGCCTGGCGATCAACGGCTTGGCCTGCTCGAACTCCCCTGCCGAGCTACAAAAAAACACCACACAGTGGCGAAATCGCGCTCTTTCCTGCGCTAAGCTTGGCGCGAGTTGCGCCACGCCACTGCGTGCTTTGAGCTGAGCCGCCAGGCGGCGGTTAAGCGGCGCCAACAGACGCAAGATCATGGCCACCAGAGTAAAGAGCAGAGCATAGGTATGCAGCAGAAATGAGTGCATGGTGCGACGAAACAAGAGGACGACTCTCCAGCCGGCTAGCGCGGCATTAAAGATATAGAGGGCGGTACCGCCCAGCTGCTGAGCGACGGTGAGCTTGGCAGCGTAACAACCCGACCTGAGCCGGGATTTCGCAGCAGCCCAAGGAGGTGCGAGCTGACGTCGTCGAGATTGAGCGCCGAAAAACACAACTTGTCGTCGTAACGGCAGCTCACCTTGCCATGCTTAGAGCAAGGCCGGCAGCCGAGCAAGGTCGAAAAGGCGCGGCTTTGCTTCATGCGCGGCGCAAAGCCGAAGGCTTCCACCGTCGGCCCAAACAAGATGGCGGTCGGAGTATCGACGGCCTCTGCAATGTGACCAAGTGATGAGTCGTTGGCGAGCAAGCATGCCGTTTCGCTGAGCGCGACCGCGGTTTCCCATAGCGATAGCCGGCCGGCAAGATTCAACACCGGTCCCTCCCAGCGCAGTTGGTCGAGCAGTTGCCGAGCGGTCTGACGATCGTTGTCGTCGCCGTAAAAGACCAAGCCGAGCGGACCAGGGCCTAGCCCGCCGTCTCTTTCGTTGGTGGCCAGCACATGGTCGAGAATCCCCTGCATGGCCGTGAGCGGCGCCTGTTTGGTTGGATGGGCGGCTCCTGGCGCAACGCCTAACCATGAACCAAAACGCAGCTCCTTGCGCCACGGTCGGTCGTAGTCCGCTGGGATCGGCAGGCGCGGCCTGACGGCGATCGTATGTAACCCGTCGAGCATATCAGCGGGCAAGTGGTGCTTTAGACCTAGCTTTAGGGCATCGCACATCAAGTCATACTGGAGGCGTTGCGGGATCAGTGACTTTTCTGGAAGCGGTCGTCTGCGGCCACGTACGCGTGCTTCGACCAGCAAGCGGCTGCGCGCCAGCTGCGCCTTCTCCGCACTAAAATACGGTACGCCGTGCATCGTCTTGAGATTTCTTGCTAACCATCCAGAACGTAGATTGCATTGGAGATCGATAAAGAGGTGGTTTTGCCGCAATTGATCGATGGTCCGCTGCAGCTCGATCACCGAATCGGTGCGATTGACGGTCAGGGTGCGAACATTGGGCCACGACAGGGCGATGACGTCCAAGGCCGGACCACGGCCGACCCAAGTGATTTCAGTCGGTACCTGCAGGTGTTGCAGGAGGTCAAGGCAAGCAGTGGCAAGGATGACATCGCCGAGGCTTGACGCGCGGTAGATGGCGAGGCGCAAAAGCGGTGGCGAAGAAGATGGAGTGAGCATGCACGTCCCTTTTCCAGGTAGTCTAACGGATGCCTGCGCTAATGCAAAAGGGGCGGAGATTGGCTAGTGACCGTGCTGGGTTACCCAGATTCATGGCGGCTTGCCAGGGCGCCCCCAACGGCCCATTCCTAACACAGGTCGGTTGCGTTTGCCTTCAAGTCCGCATAAACTCCCAATATTACCAGCGCTTCCAAATAAAAGAGTTGCATGAACGGGGTATCATGGGCAAGTCCCACCCAGATGCGTCTAAGGCTCATCGGCCAAGACCTCGCCAGATGAGCATTATCTATTTTATCGACTCAGCGCGGATGCGTACTTTGACGATTTCCGTGGGGCGCTTGCGCCTAGTGATTGCAGGTTTGGTTGGTCTGTTCCTGTGGTCTCTCGGTAGTGTCTTTCTGACCGTCCACTTGGTCAGCGGTAAGGTGCAGCTAGAGGGGCGCTTAAAGCTGGCATTGAACAGCATCTTTGACTACGAGGTCCGCGACGAGCATGTCTTTGACCTGGCCTATCCGCAGCCTGCCAAGGTCCAAACGGTCGCGGCCCTTGGCCAAGCGCCTGGGCCATCGGCGAGTGTGGCTGCAGGAAAGCCGCTGCCAGCGGCTGAGCTTACGGCTGTGTCGGTTGCCACCAAGCAAAGCGAACAGCATGGAGTTCCAGCCTTGGCGAATGCGACGCCTGTGCTGAAGCTGGTTGATTCGGTGAAGCCACCCTCTCAAGCACAGCCGCCGATTCCGGTCGAGGTCCGACTCGGTAAAGCACGGTTTGAGCCAACCCCGGAGGGCTTGGAACTTCGGCTTGAGCTGACCAATAAGAGTAGTAGCAGGCGGGTCGAGGGTTACATCTATGCCGTCGCCGAATTCATCGCAGCATCGGGTGAGCATCTGTTCATCAGTTCGCCGAAAGATCTCATGTTCGACGCCGCCGGCGTGGTGGTCAATCCCCATAAAGCGGAATTATTTGGTATTCGCCGCTTCACCGACAAGCGCTTTTCCTTCGCGACCCCGGCGGGCAAACAGGGGGCCTTTGCCAACGTTCGCGTGGAGCTTTTTGGCCGCAACGACGCCAGCCGCTCCGGTTATGTGCTGCCCGTGCCAAGCGTGCCGAGCCTACCATTGGAACAAAGCCGTGTGGCCAAAACCGGTGCTCCGAAACCTGGATGATCCGCCATGGCCCAAACTTCGACTTTGCTTTGCTGTTGCTACGTCGGACTAGCGCTTTTAAGCGCCTGCGTCTCATTGCCTGAAGCGCCTGAAACGGCACCGGCACCGGCGCAAGTGCAGTTGCAAACGCAGTCGGTCATACCGAAGGAGTTTCACAATCAGTTCAACGTGGAGCCGGCAGGCGATCTGGCGGTGCCAGCGGTGATGCTGCAACTACGTGAGGTGGTGCGTCCGAGGGCTGAAGTCAGGACGGGACCCGGTAGCGCCTATGAACTTGCCGATGTCGTCTTGGTCCAAGGTAACCAGGTCATCGAAACGGCGAGCCATGGTGTGTGGCGTAAGGTTTTGGTGCTAGGTACCTGGCAACACGGCTGGGTGCATCAGCAAACACTTGCCGTTAGTCAGCCTCGCGTTAACGTCGTGCGCGTGGCGATGGCACAACTGCCGATGGTGCTGGTCATCCGCCCAGTTAACGTGGCTCGGGGCTTCACCCAGAAGGAGCCACTGGCGGTGTCTATACCGCGCGGTATCCAGTTTCGCGAACTACGCCGCGAGGCGGCGGCATCATTGGTTTGGTTGGCCCAGACTAACTCGGCGATATGGCTGTCACGAAGGGATGTGCAATGAACAAGGGATGGCTTTTTAGTATCCTAGTCCTGTCCTCATGTGCACCCAGCTTGGCTGGTCAGATACGCGGCAACAGCGGCGAAATCATCGCTAGCCGCGAGGCGCGGGTCAATATCACTCGCCTCGATACGCCAAGCGATGGCGTCCAAGCGGTCAACAACGTGGTCGTCGCTGTGGTCGATCAAAGCGGTCGCTACGCCACCACCGAGAGTCTGCCGCATGGTCATTATTTGGTGGAGGCTTTGGTTCCTGGCTACGCCCCGCAGTCAAAGAAGGTCGATCTTGCCGACAAGGCAACCGTCGATTTGACGCTGACCCCGGTGGTAACGGCCAAGATCCAGGCGACCTCGACCAACAGTCACGTCGATGAAGATCGCGGCGCGGGCCGCGCCACTTTGACCCCCCCCAGTCTTTAGGAGTGCGCGATGAAGGCGATGCGGACTTTGGCTATTGCCTTGCTGCTCGGCAGCATGTGGGCCTGCGTTGCAAAAGAGACCAAGGTGCAACTTAAGGTCGCGGTCAAGACGAACCAGGGTGAACCCGTCCATGCCGCGACGGTGCAGCTTGACGGTAAGTCGCTTGGTGCCACGAACAATGCCGGGCGGTTTGAGGGCGAAGTGAGCCTACCTGCCGGGGCTAAAAAACGCTTGGAGATCCATAAAGACAGCGACACCTACTATTTTGCACCCTATTACCAGGCCTTCGAGGTCGATCCATCGGGTCCGCAGGAACTTGCTGTCGCGGCGACTTTGTACTTCGTACCCAAGCCAGCACCGGCGGTGCCGGCGAAGGTCGCAGCACTTGCTGAAACAAATACTGAGACCGTCAACACCCCCATATCTACGCCAGCGGCAGTGCCAGCGACGGTGCCAGCGACAGCATCGGAGGCGGTCACCGACACCGCTGCCGTCGCTGCCGTCGCTGCAGCAGGTCCCAAAGTGGCGACTGCTGCGATGCTTGCGGCGCCTAAACCGGATATTCTGACCCAGGTGTCTGCCTCCTCTGCGGTGACTGACCCAGTGGATGGAGATGACGCCTCGACGGCCCCAGCTCCAGTGGTGGCTCCGATCAGCGTTGACGCTGCCGTCGCCGCGCCCAGCAAAGGGCCGGGTCCAGTTGTGGATAAGTCGGTGGATAAGTCTCTGGACCCTAGCCTAGATGCCTTGTCGTACAAGGGCTTGGCGCATCCAAACAGCGGTAGCCAAGTATTCACCGTGCATGTCTACTCCGGAGCTAGCCCGCTGGCGGGCGTCGACGTGGCGATGGGCGAAGGTGACACCAGTACCCTCAAAACCGCGTGTTCGACCAATGAACGTGGCCGTTGCGTCATCCGCTTCACGACCAAGCCCGAGGTTTTGGTGACCTTTGTGGCGACGAAAAAGGGCTATAAGACGGCCGTCATCACCGTGCCGATTCAGTCCAAGGATAAGCTGCGCATCAACTTGGATGAAGGCCGCTCGCTCGATATCTATGCTCTCAGCCAAGCCTACGGTCATCGTCCTGGATTGGCGGGAGTCGAGGTCCGAGTCGGGGGAAAGCGGGTTGGTGAAACCGACCGCTTTGGCCGCTATTCCTATATTTTTGGCGGTAAGAGCGATGATCTGTTGACGGTCAGTTTAAAACCAAAGGGTTTTTTACCCGAGGTCTTTGAAACCGACTTTGTGACCGGCGGTGAACTACAGCTGACCAAGGCCTTCACTCCCGATCTACCCCCTAGCGTGCGCATGACGGTGCTCAGTCCTTTGCCCGCAGGCAACGTCGACAAAGAAACCCTCAGTGAGTTGAGTGGTGCCTTCGGCGAGTCGCTGCGAACCGCTGCTAGACGGCATCTCTTCGCCACCTCTGCATTTAAAGAATACCCGTTTGCTCTTTACGATCAGGCGGTGCATCTCGCTGGTAAAACCACCAGCGAGGTCCTTCGCGCAGGGTGGCAGGACCAGGAGTTGAAAACTGTGGTGGATGCGGTCTTGGTGCCGACCGTGGTCACCGGACCGACGCCAACCCTCGAGCTCAGCGTCATCGGTAGCCGCGGCCAGATACTGAGTGCGGCCAAGGAAGAGTTGAGCGGTCTCACGGACCGTGGTGCGGTAGACCGTGCCGTAGCCTCGATCGCCAAAAAGATTGCCCGGGTGTTTCCCTTTGAGGGTGCGGTTCTAAGCAAAGCCGCTGACGAAGTCACGATCAACCTCGGCCAAGGACAGGGACGTGATGTCCAAGTTGGAGACGTGCTCGACGTCTATGGTCAGCAGGCCGCGAAGCTAGGTCGGAGTTCCGTCAACGCTAAGATCGCCAGTCTTAAAATCCGCGAGGTCGGGGAAAAGTCGGCCAAAGCTCAAGCCTTTGGTCTAGTACCCAGGGCGACGATCGAACGCGGTGATCTAGTGATCCTAAGGCCACGTAAAGAGCTGAAGGATCAGCGTGCGGCGCCACTTCTGGTGATGACTGAGCTAGCTGGTAAACGAACGGCGGTGGCCCAAGCCAATGTTTATCTGAACAACAGCTGGATCGGCGCAACGGATACGACTGGTCGCCTCTATGTCGAGGGCAAGGCTTCTGGCAAGCTTCGAGTGATTAAACAGGGATTTGCTGATCTGGCGCAGGTGGTGCAGCTCGGGCAGGACGTCGACAAGCCATTGGTGCTGACGATCAAACGGCAGGCGGCCTTTTTGCGGATCGACTCGCGGCCGCTTGGCGCCGTGGTCAAGGTCGAGGGCAAGGTCCTTGGCAAAACGCCTCTGGCTGCCCCCATTCCGGTACCATCGGGGTTTGTCAAAATGGAGGTCGAGGGACCGGTTGGTTATAAGCCGTACAAATCGGTGCTGGAACTCGACCAGGGGACCTTGGATCTGACCGGCGAGGCGGCGGTGATTCTCGAGCAGGACTTTCGGGCTATCGCCCAACGCTTGGTCAAAGCGGGAAAGACCGAGGCGGCCCTGGCTGTTTTGAACAAGATTCCGCCCGAACATAGCGACTACTTGATGGCTCGGCATGAGGCCGGGGAGCTGTATTTGACGGTCCTCGACGAGCCGGCCAAGGCTGCCCAGGCTTTTGGCATCGTGACGGCCAACCCCGCGGTCAAGCAATTTGTCGACAAACGCTTTATCGGCTCGCACATCGACGAAGGTATCGCCCTGTTTTTAACCGCCGAACGCTTGAGCGCGGAACATCCGGAAGCAGCGCAAGCGCATTTTAGTAAGGCGCTGGAAGTCCTTGATGGAGTCATTCCGTACCTGCGTTTTGTGCCGCCGGGAGAGTACACTCAGGCCGTGCATAACGTTGATTATCACCGCGCCCTCTGTCGGCACCGTCTGTGGACGTTGACGCAGGATCCGCGCCTGCTCGTCGATACGGTCAAGACGTGGAAGAGCTATCTCGACGGCAGCGCCCGGACGCTGCCTGCTGACGCAGCGAGCAAAGCCTATGTGGAGAACGCCCAAGTCTATCTCAAACAAGCCACAGCATCCCTCAACGCCGCGCGCAACGTCTCGCGCCAATGAGGTGACCGATGTCTTTATGCTTCCGATTCTTATTCGGTGTGTTCGTCCTCTGTATGGCATCATGCCACCTTGCGCTGTTTAACAAGGACGCGAGTGAGCCTGGGGCGGGCGTTCCGCTGACGGCCTTCACCGCGACTAATGGTAGTTATTTTCCGCCTTTTATCCGTGCCTTCTTTCCAGGTAGCAATGCCTTTAGCCACGATTACCCTAGCTTGGTCCAAGCCCGTGACCAGGTGACATTGATCGAAATAAAGCCATTGGAGTCTGGGCCTTTGGCCTCTAATGAAGCCAATCTCAGCTGGTCGGCCGATGGGGTGTATCTAGGCTACGAGATCGTGACGGATGGCTTTCGTAAGATCATGTTGAAGGACCTGGCAGGCAACTTTTCCCGTGAGCTGCGCGTCGTGCCTAAGGGTAAGGGTGATTTTCTTGAGGGCATGGTGATCAAATCAGCGCAGTCTTATAATGCCGGACTGCGCTGGTCGCGTGACTCGACTCGTTTTGCCTTCATGTCAAACGGCGGGATCGGCGACTACAGCATTTATCTCGGTGCGATCGGCGCTGCCGAGGCCTCGCTTGGCAACAGTCATAGCAAGGATGGCTATGCAACCTGGAGCCCATGCACCAATGAGCTAGCGTTCGTCAGCTCGCGTACGGGTAACGGTGATATCTACTTGGCGGACCTAAGTCGCGACCGTTTTACACAGCTGTCTACAGGTGATGCGGTCGATCTATTTCCTGACTGGTTCCCTAGCGGTGACGCAGTCGTCTATTCGAGCGGTGATGCCTTGCGGCATAGCCTTTATGTCGTATCCAGGAATCATCACGGTGCGGTGTGGAACGCAGCTGTTCCCTTGACGCAGTGGGGCCACGACGATCTGCGCCCAACGGTATCACCCGATGGGCGCTTTATTGCATTCTATACCGATGCGACCAACTCGGCTGAGAATGAATCGCGACGCTGGAACATCCTCGTCGTGCCTTTTGAGCCTGGACGGACTTACCGCGAGGCTGAGCTGCGCACCATGGTCGTCGCCAAAGATGTGGTCATCGACCTCAATACCGGTCCAGCTTGGTCTCCGGATAGTCGAAAGATCTTTTACGTCAAACATGATCCATCTGTGGCCAATCCTATCCATGCCTACGATCTGTTTTTGGGGCGTAGCTACCTATTCAAAACCAACACCCGGATGAACCGCGATATCTTGATGTCAAAGCTCGGCATCTTGAGCTTTCGGGCGCAAGTCGGCGTGTGGGACCGTGTGTTCGTGGCGTTGACTAATCAAGGGCTGCAGCTGCAGAGCCAGCCGCACCTGCCGTCAAAGATTCATTATTTGGCGATGTAAGCGCACAGCTAATATCCAGCCATAGGGAGCCATGTATGCAAAGGTTTGTTCGGCAGGTAGGACTGGGTTTGGCCTTGGGCTTGTCGCCGCCAGCTTGGGCAGGCGCGGCGTCCAGCGCCAACATGACCTATGGAGAGACGACGAGGCTGGACACCTTTGATCCCTATACGGCTCATGAGGCATCGGGTCAGCGCTTGGCCGATTTGCTTTTTGATTCGTTGGTCGATCTCGGCCCCAGTGGCGCTTACGTCCCTGCGTTGGCGAAGAACTGGCGCATCGAAAACGGCGGTATGGACGTGAGCTTTACCCTGCGTGACGACGTGCACTGGCACGCGGCAACAGGGACTGGGCCCCTTCTGAGCGTCGATGACGTCGTGGCCACGGTACGCTTGTTAACAGCGCCGCAAAGCGAGATTCCGAATCGGGAACGCTTTGGCGTGATTAAAATTGCCGAAAAGACTGGTCCCAACAGTGTCACCTTGCACTTGTCTCGGGCCATGGTTGATCCCCTGCGGGTGTTGATGTTCAAAATCATGCCGGCGCATGTCGTAGGCTCGGCTTCGGCACTTAAGCGCGATAGTGAGTTCGCCAAGCATCCCATTGGTACCGGACCTTATGCCTTTACCAAGGCGACGTCGCTAGGCGAGGTGATGCTGACGGCCAACCCCGGATATTTTCGCGGCAAACCCGCGATCGCTCAGATCGTTATGAAGGCGTATGCCGACCAAAATATCATGGCCCAGTCGTTGATGTTTAATTCCCTTGATTTGATCACCTATGTGAGTCCGCGTGACCTCGGCGAAATCATGGGCGACAACAAGCTCAGCCTGGTGCCATACGACGCCCTGTCGTTCTCGTTTTTTGCGATGAATACCGGTCGGGGCTTGTTGAAGGACAAGCGGGTACGCCAAGCAATCAGCCATGCGATCAACCGCGAGGAGATGCTTCAGGCATTTTTTCAGGGCAAGGGGCGACTGATTTCTGGGCCCTTTCCGCCTACGTCCTGGGCCTATGATTTGGATGTGAAGGGCTTGGGATTTGACGTCGCCAAAGCTAAGGCCCTGCTGAGTGCGGCGGGGCTAAAGGAGACCAATGGCCAACTACGGACTGCCGCCGGTCAGCCGGTAAACCTCACCTTCGCCGTACCTCTTGCCGGCGAAAGTGAGATGATTAAGCGCGTCGTGTTAGCCTGCCAAGGCTATCTGGAGGCGGTCGGTATCAAGGTTGAGCTGCAGTTTATGGACTGGTTGGTGTGGAAGAAAAAGGTCCTAGAGGAGCATGACTACGACGTCACCATAGCCGCATGGAGCTTTGATGACGCTAGTAACATCACCAGCTTGTTTCATAGTTCTAGCGCCAAACCATGGGGCAACAATTTTGTCATGTTTCGGAGTCCAGAGGTCGACAGTTTGCTGACCGAGGCTGAAGCCAGCAATGACTTTGACAAGCGTCGCGCGATCTATCACAAGGTGCACGGCATCCTAGCGGATGAGGCCCCCTATACCTATTTATGGACCCTGACGCACCACGCCGCCCATAGCAATCGATTGAGCGGCGTCCGCGTCGAGCCCTTTGCCTTTTTTAAATATATTGCTGCGTGGCAGCTGGAGGAGGCGCATGGCAAGCTCTGAGAAGGATGCTCCGGCAACGACTGACGAGAAGAAGGACGGTAAGAATAGCAAGGTTGCTGAGTATCTCCAGGCACCACGAAAAAAGCGCAAGCGCTACGTCCTTATCGCTACAAGCGGCACCATGCCGATCGATCTGAGTGCGGCGATCGAGGCATATGTGCGGACTAATTTTAAGGCAATGGCCGTGGCGATGCCGCGTTCAGCCGAGGAGCTACAGAAGAATTTTGGCCGGCAAATCATGCTGCTGATTTTGGACGATGAATTTATTCCGCTGGAACGCAGCTTGGAGCTGCTAGGAGAGCTCAAGCGGCGGCGTGGTCAAGCGCCAGTCCCGGTGCTTTTCTTAACCAGGCAGCCGGCGCATCTCATCGACTCTTATCATAAGATTCTCGCCCCGTTTCACGAAGTGGATGATTACATCAACTATGTCAAGGTCGAGCGGGCCGAAATTTTCAGCCGGATTCGCCATGGTCTAAACCATAAAAACGCGCGTAAAAGCCGCCGCTATAAGATCGATATTCCACTCGAATACTATTTGCTCGCCGACGACGCCATGCACAAAGGAAGGCTGATCGATTTGAGTGTGCATGGAGCCCTACTTAAGGCAGAGGATGGGCGTATTTTTCGCCCCGGAGACCAGCTGAAGCTGCATGTGCCGATTCCGGAACATATGTTGTCCGTCCAAGGTGACTATTTGAAGCTTTCGGCGAAGGTCCGACGTATCTTCATTATCGGTGACCAGGCCGGGATCAGCTTTGAACACCTGTCGGAGGATAAGATCGTGTCGTTGACGGAGTTTTTAACCTCCTTTGTGTCCGATCAAGCGGCACGCCGCGCGATGGCTATGCGCGCCCGGGCGGTACGTTCTTGAAAGCCACCGTGAAGGTACCCAAGGTGTCGCTCCCGGCCTTGAGCGCCGCTGCGCGCGCGGCGGGTGAGGAGATCATGTTTTGGTACCAGCGCGGTGATCTGCATGCCGATGCCAAGGCCGACCAATCACCCGTGACGCAGGCTGATCTGGCGGCGCATCGCTCCTTGCTAGTCAGTCTCGCGCAGCTTTTACCCGGTGTGCCGATCGTGTCTGAAGAAGGTGAAGCCGCAGCTTTGCAGGCGGTGGTTGATACGGCTCCGGTCTATTGGTTGGTCGATCCGCTGGATGGGACTCGCGACTACATCAAGGGGACCGGCGATTTTAGTGTCAATATTGCCTTGATGGTCGAGGCCAAGCCGGTCATCGGATGTGTACTCGCACCCGCCTATGGGTGGTGCTTTGTCGCCGCTGTGGGCCAAGGAACCTGGAAGCAGGATGCAGCTCTCGACCAATGGCACGCCGTGCGAGCGCGCAGCTCTGATCAGGAGCGCTTTGTCTGCTTGGTGAGTCGCTCGCATCACCAAGGCGAGGGCGATATCCTACATGCGGCTTACCCCTTGGCGACGTGCAAGGCTGTCGGCAGCGCGCTTAAGTACGCGTATATTGCCGGCGGTGAGGCTGACTTTTCCGTGCGGACGTCACCGACCAGTTTATGGGACACTGCGGCCGCTCAGTGCGTATTGGAGCAGGCTGGTGGGGCCATTCTGGATTTTGCCGGTGAGCCCTTGAGTTACCGCACTGGCAGGCTCGAAAATCCGCCTTTTGTGGCCATGGGTGATCCGGCGTTTGCCTGGCGCGACGCACTAGAGAAGCTCAAACCGCATTATAAAAAAGCCCTGAAGACGTTCTAGTGCAAGGTCATCAAATGCTCCATGCGCTTGACCAGCATGGCGTGAAAGGCTTGCACATTGGCTTCATCGGTTTCGGGATCGCCGGTCCATGCCGGTGGATGAAGCAGTTCGCTTAGATGATGTGTCAAGGCGATCGGTCGTGGCAACCCTGTAAGGCCAAGACCTCGGGCAAAGAACACCGGGACTTTGAAGGTGCGGTAGAACCACTTGGTCGTAAACGAAGGATAGACATCATAGAGTTCGTCGGCCTTTGGGCACGCAGCGAGGATGATCGGCACGCCGCTTTTCATGGCAATGCGGACGAAACCCAAACGACCATCCCATTGGATCTGGTAACGCTCACTTCTCGGGCGAAGCGATTCGCGCATGCCTCCAGGTGCAACGGTGACGATTTCACCGGCTTCGAGCAGAGCCTGAGCATTCGCTGGACTGCCGTTGACGGCACCGTAGCCGGAGGTGATCTCCCTGATCAAGGGCACTTTAAAGAACAAGCGGTCGAGTAGCGGTCGAGCTAAGCGGCCGGTTTCGGTATAGATGGCCGCGGCAAGTAAGAGGATGTCATAGGTCGCGAGGCTATGGTTGACGACGACCAGCACGCCACCGGATTCAGGTACGGCCGCCATGCCGTGCACCGTGTGTTGGTGGTAGAGGCGCATCGCATTGACGACGCGAACGGTACCCTTAAAGCGTTGGATGTGTTGTTTCATCGACTAAAAATACCAGGATTGAATCGGCTAAAGCAGTAAAAAAAGCTCCCTGCTACACTTCGACCTGTCCTGAATAGCAAAAAACCGCTGGTCCGGCGAGCTGGAGCGGACCATTGGCCTCATCTTGTTTGACATAGAGGCGACCTCCGGGCATGTCGACGCCGACCCAGGCGTCGCGCTCTAGTAGTCCTGTTGCCAAAGCTAGGGCGGCGATGGCGCAGGCGCCGCTGCCACAAGCCATGGTTTCGCCGGCACCGCGTTCCCAGACAAAGGCTTGGTAGAGTTCGCTCAGCTTCTGACCGAGCTCCTGGCCCGCACGGGCCTGGTCCTTGGCGGTGAGATCGCGCGTTTGGACCAAGTGGACGTTGACTCCGTCTTTTAAGGGGTGGTCCTGGAGTGCGGGGCCGAGCTTTAGGAGTAGCTCGCGGCTCGCCGCTTCACTGGTTAAGACGATGTGCGGGTTGCCGATGGTGCAGACGCCGACGCTGGCGTTCTGCCCCGCCTTTTTGGTGACGACGGCGCAGGCTTGTGCGGCGGCGTCAAACCACGGTACCTCGCGGTTTAATACCGGGGTCCCCATGTCGACGACGACCAAGGGGTTGGTCACTGATCCGAGCAGAAAACGGCACAGTAGAGTCTCACCCTCGACTTGCAGCTCAACCATTTCCGGTAGCTCATGGGAACGGCCCTGGCCTAGGTGGCGCTTACGGACGCTTGAGGCCGCGCAGCGCAGACCGTTGCCGCAGGTCTTGGCAATGGAACCGTCGCTATTGATGATGACAAGCCCGTACGGGGTCAAATCATCGCGCTGTTTGGTCAACAGGACCAAAAGTCCATCGGCACCGATGCCGCTGTGGCGGTCACAAAGGCGAACAGCTTGGCGCTTGAGGCTGTTTAAAACCAGCTCGCCGTCGCTATCTGCGATCCATAAGACGACAAAGTCATTGCGGCAGCCATGCCATTTTTCGAAGGGTAGAAACACGTGGTGTCAGTCTCCGCAAGGGTTTGCGTCGAGGGTCAGCTTTCGATCAGTCGGTAGCCACGGCCGCGTACGCTGACCAGATAGACGGGTTTACTCGGGTCGACTTCGAGGTACCTTCGAAGTCGGACGATAAAGTTGTCAACGGTCCTAGTCTCAATGTCGCCCTTCATCCCCCAAACGGTATCGAGCAGGTGTTGGCGCGACAGGACACGCTTTGGATTTTGCATAAATTCGCGTAGGACGTCGGCTTCTAGTGCGGTCAAAGCGTGTTGACCAGTAGGCGTCACCAGCTGCAGCAGTTCGGTATTTAGCGCGAAGGGGCCGTAGCGCAGGACTTCGGCCGAGCTGGCCTCGACCGGGACATGGAAGTACTGCGAGCGTTTAATCATCCGCTTCACCCGCAGGAGAAACTCTTGGAGATGAAAGGGCTTGGTGACGTAATCATCGGCGCCGGCTTCAAATCCGCGCAACCGGTCTTCTTCTTTACCCAGGGCAGTCAGCATAAGGATCTGCGTCTGATCATCGTGCGCGCGGATGCCCTTAGCGACATCGAAGCCGTTGACCTCGGGCAGCATCACATCCAATATCACCAGATCAAAGGGTCCATCCTTGGCGAATTTCTGCAGCGCAATCTGTCCATCAACCGCTGGGACGACATCGTAGCCCTCAGCCTGCAGGTTGAAGTTCATATTGAAAGCTAAGTTGGGCTCGTCTTCGACCAGCAGGATGCGTTTTTTCGCTTCGGCCATGCGTGCTACCTACGTAATATGCGGCTGAGCATACTGATCCAGCGCGGGTAGAGATACATAAAAGGTCGCGCCTTTGCCGCGCCCTTCGCTCACAGCCCAGACCCGGCCGCCCAGGACGCGGACCGCGCTCTTGATGATGTAAAGGCCTAGACCAGTGCCGGGAATGGCTTTTTTGATGGCGGTATCGCCGCGTCGGAACATCTTGAAAAGCCGCCGTTTGTCCTGCTTGTCTAGGCCAAGTCCTTGATCTCTGACGTAGATAAAGACCTCGTGCTCATTGCGGTCGACGCCCAGGTGAATCGGCGATCCAGGGGGTGAATACTTGACGGCATTTTCGAGGAGGTTGTTGAGAATGAGACTTAGCGCAGACGGTGACGCGGGGACCGTTAGACCTGGGGGGCACTCGATCGTCAGGCGCGCGCCAAGGTGAGTGTCCAAGTACTGCAGACGCTCGACCAGCTGAGCGATGATTTGCGCCATGGGCGTGGGTGTACGCGGGTCTTCATTGAACAAGATGCCGCCCCGGTCCAGCCCACCGGTCAACAGGATCTGATCGATCAGCCGACGTAGCCGGTCGATATCGCCCTGGATCATCTTATGCATGTACAGGGAGGTGGTAGCGTCTAGTTGCCGGGTACTCATGGTTTCAAAGGCTAGCTGTAGGCTGGCCAGAGGCGACTTGAGCTCATGGGTAACACTGGAGACAAAGGTGCGTTGTTGGCGAATGGCGGCACTCTGGCGTTGGCCAAAGACGAACAACATGATGGTTCCGACCAGCAGCACGCCGAGTAAGATGCAGCCGATGACCAGGATGCCAAGAGCGGCTTCACTGCTAAAATACTCTTGTCCGAAGCGCTGTGCGAGTTTGGCGAGGCCGGCTTGTTGATCGACAAACCAGATGACCCAGATCAAGGTGATCGCAATCCACACGACCTGGAGGAAGACGAAGATCGTGATGGGATGGGTCACCCAGCGCAGGCGACGTAGCCAAGTCGCCCAGTAGCGACCAAGCCTGAGTAGAGGAGAGGCGCCTACGCTAGGCTGGCTGGTCGCCATGGGGTTGTCCCTTCGGTCGCGGGTTGGGTCTAGTCTCAGGCGCGGGGCGACTTGGCAGCCAGTTTTTCCCACATCTCACGGGTCACCAAAGCCGGCTTGATCAGCCAGGCACCGCCATCGACGACCAGCACTTCGCCGGTGATATACGAAGCTGCGCTGGAGCTAAGAAACACCGCTGCGTGGGCAATATCCTGGATGGACCCGAGGCGGCGCAGCGGGACTTCGGCGGCAATCTTTTTGTCCGCGCCCATCGGCGCGAGGCGGCGCATGCCCTCGGTGTCGCCGATGGCACCTGGAGCGATGGCGCACACGCGGATGCCGTGTTCCCCCCACTCACAGGCTAGGTTACGACCCAAGGCCTCGATTCCGGCCTTCGCCGCCATGACATGCGCCTGCATCAGGGTGCCCTGATAGTGCAGGGTCGCGGAGATGTTGAGGACAAGGCTGTCGCCACTGGATTTTAGATCTTTGAAGGCCGCACGGGTCATGTTGAAGGTGCCGAGAAGGTCGATGTCGATGACCGTTTTGAAGCCGTTGGCGCTGAGCTGATCGGTTGGGCAGAGGAAGTTTCCGGCGGCGCCGTTGAGCAGGATATCCAGGCGGCCAAAGGTCGCGACGGTGGTGGCAACAGCCTTCTCCGCCTGACCAAAGTCGCGCACGTCGCCGCTGACGAAGGCGGCTTTGAGACCTTCTTTGTGCAGCGCGGCGACGGCCTCTTTGAGGACCTCTTCGCGGCGTCCCATTAAGACGACGCTGGCACCGTGCCTGGCTAGCTCCTGGGCAATGCCAAAGCAGATCCCGGTACCACCGCCGGTGATGAGTGCGACTTTACCTTGGAGTAGGTCGTGGCGAAAAGGCGACTGCGGCATGGCTTGGGCTCCGGGGCGGTTAGTGGACGACAGGATAGCTGCAGGCCCCATATAACCAGAGGATCAGGCCCTTGCGCAAGTCTCGGCGTGGCGACCTGATCAGTGAAAGACATACAGGCTGATGCGGTCTTGCGGTATGTCTGCCTTGATTTTTAATGCCGTATTGAGCACCGCATGGGTGTTTTTGCTGTCGGTGAGCAGGTAAACCTCGGCCGTGTCCGGCTGGGACACGACCTGGCGCAAGACCGTGCCGAGTAGGTCCAGGCCTTCGTGCGCGGGCAGATGGTCCGCCGCGAGGTACAGCCCCACAGACGTCGGGTGCCATGGCTGCAAGGCGACACTGAGTTGGCGCAGCCAGTCTTCTCGTGCGTCATTGTGACGACTCGGTGGCGGCATGAGCAGCACGGAGCGTAGGTGGCTCGCTGTCGTGTCGGTCAGCATGATCGGGGTCGCTTCGTTGAGCCCCTGGGTAGCCGCAGCATGGAGCAGAGCCGCGGTGGACGGAAGGTCGAGTAACTGGCTAGCACTTTGTGGACCAGGTCCTGCCAAACCAATCCAAAACGGGCAGGTTGAACTTTCTGCGGCATCGAGCAAGTAGATGGTGACCTGGCGCGCGAGGGACCCAGTCGTCTCAACGCTCCCACCCAAGGCTGCACTACGGGCTGCGGGTGCAAACGTCGGTCTCGGCTCAGGGCTGCTCTGCGCATCCATCGGTACAAGTCTCCTGCATAGGTCTTTAGCAAGGTTAACCGAAGGTGGTTGTTTTGGCGACTATTTGGCGTCGGTCTTGCCGCGAGCGATCTTATCTAGGAGGCCATTGACGAAGCGGCCGGAGTCCTCAGATCCATACTTCTTGGCGAGCTCAACCGCTTCGTTGAGGATGACACGAACCGGCTCAGCACCAAGAGCTAGCTCAAAGGTCGCCAAGCGCAGCACGCTGCGGTCGACCACGGGCATGCGGCTCAACTTCCAACTGGCCGAGGCCTCTTGGATTTGCGCGTCAATCCGGTGCATATCTTCAAGGGCACCGCGAGCAATGGCCCGGCACATGGTGATCTGTTCGCTCGGCACTTGTTGGTGCTGGGCGAAGTCGGTGAAGTGGCTCTCGGAATAGTAGTAGAGCTTTTCCAGTTCGCATTGATAGAGAAACTGCAGGGCGAATTCACGCGCCGAGGTGTTGGGATGGATGCTCACCGCTTGGTCAGCTCCTTAAGTTGTTGCATGGTTTTGGCCATACTGAGAGCGGCGTGCGCGGCGTCTTTGCCTTTGTTGCCGCCCTTGATGCCAGACCGGCTCAGGGCTTGTTCGATGGTATCGGTGGTGAGCACGCCGAAGATGACCGGCGTTCCGGTGGCGACGGCGACCTGCTGCAAACCAGCCGCTGTTTGCGCGCAGACATAGTCAAAGTGCGGGGTGTCGCCGCGGATCACCGCGCCGAGGCAAACGATTGCCGTGTAGGTATTGCTGCGTGCGGCTTGAGCGGCAACGGTGGCGAGCTCAAAACAACCCGGTACCCACAGCGTGTCGAGTTGACTGGCCGCGATACCGGCCTCGCTAAAGACCTCGGTGGCTCCACCGAGCAGGGCTTTGCTGATCAGATCATTGAAGCGGCTGGCGATGATTAAATAACGTTGGCTCATGCGGTAGTTCCCTTGCAATGAGAGGTCACAAACTGGTCACGAGGAAACGGCATCGGGACGCAGGCAGATGGTGTCGACGACCTCGAGGCCAAAGCCCGCTAGTCCCTTCAACGGGACCGGATGGGCCATGTGGGCCCGCATCTTTTGCACGCCGAGGTGGCGCAGGATCTGCGCACCGACGCCGAGTAGGCGGGAGTCCGGCTCGAGCCAGTCGAGCTTTGGCCGCTCTTCGCGCTGGGACTTCGGCAGTAGCGTCAGGAAGTCGTCGGCCAAGCCAGCTTGCGCCTCTGGATAGGACAGATAGATCAGCACTGCAGCGGGCGACTCTTGCAGGAGTTTCAAGCCGTGCTCGATGCGGTGGCGGCTACCCGTGGTTGGGTCACTAAACACGTCTGCTAGCGGGCGCTGACGATGCACACGAACATCGACGATGCGGTCGTCAAAGCGCTCGTCCTCGCCTCTGCCCTTGACCAAAGCCATATGCGAAAGGTCGTCGATTTGGCTCTTAAAGAGGTAACCGGTAAAGGTGCCGTAGGCGGTTTTAACCGGTCCGCTAGCCTGCACTTCGATGAACGACTCATGCAGCAAGCGGAAGGTGACGATGTCGGCGATCGTGACGATCGGGATCGCATGCTTGGCGGCGAATTGCTCCAGGTCCGGCATGCGCGCCATGGTGCCATCGTCGTTCATGATTTCGCAGATCACTGCGGCGGCATTGAAACCGGCGAGATGGACCAAATCGACCGAGCCCTCGGTGTGGCCGGCGCGCTGCAGTACACCACCGGTGCGGGCCTTAAGCGGGAAGATATGGCCGGGAACGACAATGTCATCTGGCCTGGCATGAGGGTTGGCAGCCACTTTGACCGTGTGCGAACGATCGGCCGCGGAGATCCCGGTGGAGACTCCTTCGCGTGCTTCGATGCTGACGGTGAAGGCGGTCGATTTGCTTGGGCCGCGTCTACCGGAGTCTTCCATCATCGGCAGCTGGAGGCGCTCGATGGCGGCCTTTTCCAAGCTCAGGCAGATGAGGCCGCGAGCCTCTTTGGTCATGAAGTTGATCTTCTCAGGGGTGACGTGAGCTGCGGCAAAGACGAGGTCCCCCTCGTTTTCGCGATCTTCATCATCGACCATGATTACCATGCCGCCGCGTTTGATAGCGTCAATGGCTGTTCCAACGCGCGCGAGCGCGATTTCCTGAGATGTCATAGAGCGGGCTCCCAAGTAGGGCTGAGGCGGCGGACCTTATCAGAATCGCTCGGAAGACGCAAAGATAGAGTCTAATGCAGGATGATCAGGTGGGATGTTGTCGCTGCGACGGCTATCCCCGGCAGTTGAATAGCCGAGGACTTTGAGATGGTTACCTGCCGAGGCGGGTCTACTGGTTGAGGGTCTTCTTGGTCGAAGCGACCCGGCCCTTGTGCTTCTTAGCGTGGGCTAGGGCGTGGTTAGGCTTGGTCTTTACTTTGGTCGCGACGATAGGTGCCTTGACCCAGTGGTAAGGCGCCTTGCATTCAGATAGCTTGGTCGCGGCTTTGATCTCTTGATTGCGGCTATTGACGCAATGCATACCGGCCGTCGGGCTCTTGGGCTTGGTTACGGCCATGGCGGACCCTGACAAGGAGACGATGGCGAATGCGGCGACTGCGTTCAGTAGACCCTTGCTGCTGATGTTCATGCTAAAGACTCCGTAGTTTTGGTCAGGTGGCGACAACGATGACTTCGTGGATCAAACGATACTGGACCAATGCCACCCGCCGGTCAACAGTCAGGTATCGGCGAGCTGAGTTAAGCGTTCGACATACTTACCAATGGTGTCGACCTCGACGTTGATGCGTTGCCCTTCGTGCAGCGACTTGAGCGCCGTCATACTGACCGTCGTGGGGATCAAGGTCAGGCCGATGATTGTGGTCTGACCGTGGTCAGCGAGGGCATTGACCGTCAAGCTGACCCCGTCAAGGCAGATGGAGCCCTTGCGGATGACGTAGCGGCCCAGAGATGTTGGGATCTGCAGCATCAGCTCCCAGCCATCGGGCTGTTTTAAAATGCGATCGACGACGCCGACACCATCGATGTGACCGGAGACGAGGTGGCCGCCAAGGCGATCGCCGAGCTTTAGGGCCCGCTCCAGGTTGACCTCGCTGTTTTCGCCGAGCTCACCAAGACTGGTGTGGGCGAGGGTTTCCCGACTGACGTCAAAGGCCAGTAGTTGGACTTTGTTGCTTGTGACGGTCAAGCAGCAGCCGTTGATCGCCACACTATCGCCGGGGCGTGTCTCAAAACCCTTGCCGGCGTCGATGATGAGCTGGCTGATCGCGCCCATGGCTCCTCCCGCGGCGGTGGCCGGTGTCGTCAAAGAGAGGATGCGGCCAGTGCGTTCGACGATGCCAGTAAACATGGGTCTAGGTCCTTAAAAGCGCGTTACTCAGTGTCCAGCCGGTCGATCTCGCGCATGAATTCGCTGGGGTCTTGAAAGTCTTTATAGACCGAGGCGAAGCGGACGTAAGCCACTTTATCCAGACCATGCAAGCTATCCATGATGAGGTCGCCGAGTCTTTGGCTGGCGACGGTACGCTCGCCGGAGTCCTGCACCGTCTTTTCCAGTCGCGAGATCATCGCATCGATCTGTTCATAGGTGATCGGCCGCTTTTGGCAAGCGGTTTGGATCGACCGAAAGACTTTGTCGCGGCTGTAGGGTTCGACCCGAAGATCTTTTTTAATGATGGAGAAGGCAAACACCTCCTCCTTTTCATAGGTCGTAAAGCGGTGATTGCAGGTGACACAACAACGGCGGCGCCGAACGCTGCGGCCGCCATCGCTGAGGCGGCTCTCCAGCACTTTCGTGTCCTCAGACCCACACACCTGGCATTTCACTGCTGGACTCCCTAGTTGGCCCAGCCGGGGTAGAGCGGGAAGCGCTGCGCCAGTGCCACGACTTCGCGCTTGAGGCCGGCCAAGTACTGGTCGTCCTTCACATGATCATAGGCTTGGCGCACCCAACCGGCGATCTGGGCCATTTCCGTGCGACCGAGGCCACGGGACGTCACGGCTGGCGTGCCAATGCGTACGCCACTGGTGACGAATGGGCTGCGCTTTTCACCCGGAACGGTGTTTTTGTTGACGGTGATGGCGATTTTGCCGAGCGCCTCTTCGAGATCCTTGCCGCTGACGGGAGAGTCCGACAGGTTGAGCAGGACGAGATGGTTGTCAGTGCCGCCAGAGACCAATTTGAAGCCCTGCCGAATGAGCTCCTCGCCGAGGTAGGCCGCATTGCGAACGACTTCGAGTTGGTAGCTCTTATATTCCGGCTGCAGCGCTTCGCGAAAACAGACCGCCTTGGCGGCGATGACGTGCTCGAGAGGGCCACCCTGGGTGCCGGGGAAGACCGCCTTGTTGATGTCTTTGGTGAGGGCCTCGTCGTTCCACATGATGACGCCGCCACGCGGGCCGCGCAGGGTCTTGTGGGTGGTGGTCGTGACGACGTGAGCATGCTGGACTGGGTTCATATGCAGTCCAGCCGCCACCAACCCGGCGATGTGGGCCATATCGACAAACAGGTAGGCACCGACCTCGTCGGCGATGCGGCGGAACTCCGCAAAGTCGATGGCGCGTGGGTAAGCGCTGGCGCCAGCGACGATGATCTTCGGCTTTAGCTCATGGGCCAGCTTGCGGACCGAGGCGAAGTCGATCAGATTGCTATCGGGCTGCACGGTATAAAAGTGGGACTCGTAGAGGATTCCGGAGAAGTTGACCTTCGAGCCGTGGGTCAAATGACCACCGTGCGACAGATCGAGGCCGAGGATGCGGTCGCCTGGCTTGGCGAGGGCGAGGTAAACGGCGGCGTTAGCCTGGGCGCCCGAATGCGGCTGGACGTTGGCGAACTTGGCGCCGAACAGCTGCTTTAAGCGCTCAATAGCGATCGTTTCAACCTGGTCGACGACCTCGCAGCCGCCGTAGTAGCGCTTACCGGGTAGGCCTTCAGCGTATTTGTTGGCGAGAACATTGCCCATACAGGCGATGACCTCGGCCGAAGCGAAGTTTTCTGAAGCGATCAACTCCAGGCCCTCTTGCTGGCGATGCAGCTCGGCCTCGATCAAGCGGAACACTTCAGGGTCTTTACTCGCCAATACGTCCCAGGGCTTCAACACGGGTAGCTCCTCTCAAGGGTAAAGCCGGTTTGCTTAGCGCTTGCCGAGCTTTTTTTCGATTTCGCGGATTTTGTCCAGGCGCGCCTGATGGCGGCTGCCTTCAAAAGGCGTGTCCAGCCACAGGTTGACTAGCTCCACGGCGCGGTGGTGATTGGTCACGCGCGCACCCAGGCAGATGATGTTGGCATCATTGTGGGCGCGGCTCATCCGCGCCGTGAACTCGTCCCAGACCTGGGCCGCGCGCACGCCGGGAAACTTGTTGGCTGTGATGCACATGCCGATGCCGGTGCCACAGATCAACACGCCGCGATCAATCTTGCCGCTGGCGACATCCGCAGCGAGGATGGCCGCGTAGTCGGGATAGTCGACCGATTTATTGGAGTCAAAGGCGACGCCGTAGTCGATCACTTCAAAATTCTTCAGGCCGACGAAGTCGGCAACTAGCTGCTTAAGCTCTTTGCCGGCATGGTCTGCGGCGATCCCGATCTTACTCGCCATCGGCGTCTACCCTTTAAGCATCTTCCGCTTTTTTGATGAAGGAGACCGCGTCATCGACGGTGCGGATGTTCTCGGCTTCTTCATCGGGGATGTCGACGCCGAAGGCTTCTTCCATCGCCATCACCAGTTCGACGATGTCGAGGGAGTCGGCGCCCAGGTCTTCGATGAATTTGGCTTTGCCGATGACCGAGGTCTCCTCGACGCCAAGTTGATTGACGACGATCTGCTTAACCTTTTCTTCAACCGATAAAGACATGAATGCCCTCCTGATAACCGGAACCGATGGTTTAATAGGCTATGAAGCGGATCTAAAAAACCAGAATCATGAAGGTTTTGCAAGAGCATTCCAGCTTATGCAGCTATACTGGGGGCGTTCGAGCCGCAAAGTGAACCCCGAGACCAATCCCGAGGAGTCGAATGCCCCCGTCCCATCAAGCCCAAGGTGATTCCTTAACCGCCTCCTTGGTTTTGGCTTCTGATGTGCATATCCAGCACATGGCGGACCGGCGCGGACGCTTGTTGTTGGATCTTATCGAGCGCCTCAGTCCTGAAGTCGAAGTGCTTGTTTTAAATGGAGATATCTTTGATTTTTGCTTTGGCGACGCGGCTTACTATCGGCGCAAATTTAGGCCCCTGGGCGAAGCCCTGGCGGCGGCGGCCAAGCGGGGTATTCGCGTTGTCTTTGTCGAGGGGAACCACGAGGTCCATATGGACCGGAGCGGATGGGCCGGGGTCGAGTTTGTCTTGGCGAAGGATTTTGCTCTCACCTTACGCAGCGGCGAGCGGATTAAAATCACCCATGGCGACCTGATCACCGAGGATCCGCTCTACCGAGCGTTTCGCGGCTTGATCAAAAGTCAGTTTGCCCGACGCGCGGCTGGTTACATCCCTGGGGGATGGCTGGATGCCTATTCCCTTCGGCACGCCAAGATCTCAAGGTCCCAGGACCGATACCGGACGTTGAATCATCAGCGGATCCTCGACGCATTTCGTGCTTGGGTCGACGAGGGTGCGTTTGACCATGGCATCATCGGCCATTTTCATGTTCCCTACGCGGAGCCCCGGCATGGCCGCTCAGGTTTGCTTCTTAGCGTCGACAGCTGGGACCGACCAAATGCTTTGATCTACCGCGATGGCCAATTTCAGCGGGTGCACTTGCAGGAGCCTGGTCTGCCCTTTGTCGCAGAGCCTGTAGTCTCTCTGTTTAGTTAAATATTTTACCTGTGTGGAGCAATTGTTGGACAGCGCAGACGGCGGCAAATCCTTATGCGCGTTGGCTGCTTGTGCGCGCGCCGTAGCCGCCCCGTAGAGCGGGGCGCCGCTTGCTGTAGGGCAACAGGCTAAACTAAATCGAACATCTGCCGATCTCAGCCATACAGATTATGAAGTCGGAGATTCAGGGACTAGCGCTTGGGTTTCCCAACGAGTGGGGGCGTCGACATGTCAGATTGGCAACTTTTGCAGATCAGCCGGCGGGGGGTCGCTATGGACCCTCGAAGTGGTGACAGCTACCGCCTCAATGAGAGCGCGACCCTGGTCCTGCGCGGCTTGCAGGAGGGACGTAGCCCACAGCTTATCGCTGAGGCTCTGAGTCGGGAGTTTGACGTCGCTTATGGCTCTGCCTTGTCCGACGTCTACGAATTCACCGCCATGCTCAACTCCCAAGGATTCTCCGCATGAAGCCTTTGGTCATAGCCCTTTCGGGGATCAACGCCACCGACAACCCTGGGCCTGGCGTGGCGATTGCGCGTAGTTTGAAGGAGTCGGGACGACCTGTGCGCATTATCGGTCTTGGCTATGATGCGAACGACCCGGGCCACTATCTAAAGTCATGGATCGACCAGAGCTACCTGCTGCCCTATCCGAGCAAAGGCTGGAAGGTCGTGTCGGAGCGCCTACAGACGATCAGACAAGAGACTGGCTTTGAGTTTTTGCTGCCAAATCTCGATGTCGAACTCCCGCTTTATATCAAATACGCCAACGAACTTAAAATCATGGGCATTCGCTGCCTGTTGCCGACGCAAGAGCAATTCGACTTACGCAGCAAGGCGAATCTAGCGGTCTTGACCGATGCAATCGGCTGCCAGTACCCGAAGACCGAGTGCGCCTATTCAATCGATGAATTGTATAAGATTATTCCTGAGAAAATAGACTTTCCCGCTGTCGTCAAAGGCAATTACTACAAGGCCTACAAGGTTTACAATCACAGCTCGGCGGTGGAAAAGGCGACGGAAATCGCTGCTGAATGGGGCTTTCCCTTAGTGATCCAAAAATACATTGAAGGCCCGGAAATCAACCTGATCGGTCTTGGTGACGGGCAGGGTGAGCTGTGCGGTTGTGTGTGCATTAAAAAGCAGACAAAAACCGACCTCGGCAAAGTTTGGACCGCGGTGACGATTCGTGACGAACAGCTGATCGAGCTGGCCAAATCCTTTTGCAAGACGACTAAGTGG
>Ga0315278_10000097_pt1 | contig 73613 bp, 88 predicted proteins | sample YL17G06_0_MG_FD_203880 | JGI IMG/M metagenome (GOLD analysis project Ga0315278, IMG submission 203880) | Sediment microbial communities from Yellowstone Lake, YNP, Wyoming, USA - YL17G06_0 | ecosystem: Environmental > Aquatic > Freshwater > Lake > Sediment | place: USA: Wyoming | collected... | reverse complement strand
CATCTAACACATCTGTGTTTGGTATAAAAACTGTCATATTATTTCCTTATATGATTTTACAAAAAATATATTTATACAATAAAATGTTTTACTCCATAATTTACTCACTAATACCGAATACCATTTGCTCCCAATACCCGATTCATGGATTGAATAGGGTCTTCATTCACTGGAATTCCTCCAGCTTCTAATATCGATATGGTGTCATCCCAATTTGTAACAACTAAATGATCATCAACGTATACTAAATTGTTAGACCTACCTGCGTGTTCTATTATTGTATGATCATTAATAGTTGTTTCTTGAATAACATCGGTCATATTATAGCCTTAGAAATAGTATGGATTATGAGTATTAATGAACTCACCTACAGGCATAAAGCTTTTTGTTGCAAAACTTAACACATAAAATGTGTTTTCTTTTATTGAAACAGATGGTTCAAATTTAGTTGAGCTTAGGTTTCCTTTACCATCAGTAAATAAAGGTGCTATTGCATTTCTAAAAACTTTAACAAACGTATGTGGTTCCACTAACACGCATGCAAATGAGCCTTCAATATCAGATAATCTGGGAATTAAATCAGGTATTATATATTCAGCAAGTGCTTGTGTGTCCCACTCATAATTAGTACCCATTTTCTCATTTAATATTTTCATATTTTTTGATTTAATGATACCATTATGCAATAGTTTTATACCATCAGCATTTACATATGGGTGAATCCTTTCAACTAGTTTATGTAAACCGTTTGTGGGTGCTTGACAATGTCCTAATAAATATGAATTTGGTGTTATATCATCTAATAAAGACAAATCAAAATCACCAAATCCTTTAGTTGTTACAGCATTATTAGTAAATGGGTTGAGTACTGTTAATGAATAACTAAATGATCCACGACTTTTATTCAACTCTAATAGCTCTTTAAATGTTTCACTAGAAAAACTACCAATAATACTACACATAATTTTAAAAACCATTAAAGCTAAATATTTTAAAACGTTCACGAGTTAAAGTTATAACAGTACCTAATTTATTTACAAATACAAATACTCCAGTATTAATATCAATATTTTTAAGATCTGTAGAATTCATTGTAACGTATTCCCAATCCCAATCGGTATCATTTTCATTCGGTTTTCTATAACCAATTGAAAGCCCTTTTGGAGATAACGGATTACCATACCATGTACCCCTATCTTCTATTACATTTTCTGCATATTCAATTCCATTAACAGTTATCGTAACATTAAATTTATTTTTTTCATTATCTTCAGGGATTGCATTTAATATTTTTAGAGCATCTTGTGGAGACTCATTATACCGATTCATTTCCTCAACTAATGCTTGTAACAAATCAAAATTAAATGCTGCAAACAAAACAGATATTTTACAAATTTGGTCAATATAAGATGTATCGATTAAATTATCCATACAATATTCACGTATAAATTCGTCTTCAATTCCAGTAAATTGAATATTATAATATATACGACCAGGTCTATTAAATAAATGATCATCTATATTATAAACATCATTAGATGTAAAAATAAATAATTTTTTAGTAGGATATACTCCATCTAATAATGTTAAAATGGATTTTTGTTCATCCTTTTTATATACTTTTTCAAATTCATCAAATAAAATAACACAAGGTTGTTCAATAGATTGAATGAGTTTATTAAAATTATCACCACGCCACGGTTCATTAATAACAATAGTAGGTATTCCATTATTAGCAAGATTACTAGATATGTTCTTCGACAACATAGTATTTCCAGCTCCTTTTTCCCCAATCAATAAAACACCAGTAGACGCTGTTGCTTTCATTATATGTCGTTATAATTCGATTTGTATGTCTATTAACACTACCATAGATTTTTTTAGGTAATATAAAATCCGAAATATGTTCTAAAAAAAAATTTTCATGTGCATCTTGTTGAACAATATAGTTATTCGGCGGCAATGTAGTACTGATATCAATTGCATCATTACTTCCAACACGATATGTATTATTTTGTTTAATATAGTATGTCATTGTTTTTAATTAATTAAAAAAAGAAAAGAAACTGGTTATAAGTTTAATATAATTTCAAATTAAAGATAATATTCAACCGATATAAATTTATTAGGTTGTGCAATATCTATTAATATTCGATCTATAATACTTAAAATTTTATTAAGTACATTTGCTGCATCATAATCATATAGTTGTACACCTTTATATTCACCTTGTAATGCATTTTGAACGTAACCGTTAACCCAATTTATATCATAATGTGGACTCGAATCAAATAACATCCATGTATATACTGTATTTTTATCAGGTTTTTTATTATTTGGTTTGAGGTATATTCGGTTAATTATATTAAAAAATGCATTTAATTCTATAATCCAATGATCTCTCGCATCAGGTAAATTAAACACAAACAATTTAACAAAATGTTCAAATATTTGTGGTGATTGAGCTGTTATCACTTGTTTTGCGTCAGCTCTACTACGAGCCATTTCAAACAAAGTTGTCCCAATGATAATATCTAAAAAAATATCTTTTAATTGCACATCAAATACCTATTGTTTTGTTTAATATAATGTATTATTTAATTCGCATAATTAATTTTTAATCAATACATTATAATAACTTTTACAATAATTTGCAAGTTAAAATATTCTCGTTATTAACCACAATGTTGCAATAGCACCAACTATTGTGGTTATGTCTTTATCTTCAGGTAGTTTACCATTAAGCGCAGCATCTACGATATTACAAACACTAGCAATTGGTTCCATTACAATATTACCAATTTCTTCAAATAAGTTTATATCAATTATACCTGTATCTTGTTTCATATGTTTAACTCCATTTAATGTCAATACTATATTTATCCAGGTTTTTGCTTACAATTATCAAACACCTCCAAATTATTATATATAAATATTATTGTCTTTGATATACTGAAAGACTTTAATATAACCCATTAGGAGTAATAATATTAATTAATATAACACATTTAAGAGTACTGTTTAATTAAATCACTCCAAGGTATATTTTTTGCATATTTTACAGGATCAATAATTCCATTTTTTGCAAATGCTATTATTCTTTCAGCACAACTCGGACAAGTACCATCACTAATTCCATTTTCGTTAGGGTTATAACATGTTAATGTGTTTGTATAATTAACATCTATTTCTGTTCCAATTTCTATTTCATCAGATTTACTTAAATCCATAAACGGGGTTTCTACTAAAATTAAATGCTTTCTATTTAACATAGCCATATTACGTATACATTGCCAAAAATCAGGTGTTGTATCAAAGTAGGAATAAAGATCGTGTGATTGTATTGCTGAAAAAATAGCATTACAGTTTTGTGCTTCAGCATATGCTACTAATATAGATGTTAAAATTGCATTTCTATTAGGTACTTGAGTAGATGGTGCAGGATCACCAAGTATATCTTGAATTGTAGGTGTTTGAATATTACTTCCTTGAATGTTAGATGATATACCCGAAGCTATATCTCCTAAAAATGATATATCAATTATTTTATGAATTATACCTAACCCAACACTTGTTAATTTTGCTTTTTCTAATTCAATATATTGTTTTTGTTTATAATAAAATGATAATGCATGCACGTTTTCAGCACCATATCTTTTAACTAAACAATACGTTAACGTTGTACTATCAAGTCCACCAGATAGACTTACCGCTACTTTTTTAACATCTGGGAATTTTATATCTTCAAATTTCATTTATTCGTCCTTAAATTAATAATTATTTTAAATTCGTAACTTGCATTAACCATAAATCATATTCTTGTTCACTACCTTTAATATGAACTAGATGTGTTGCTATTTCTTTTACTGTGACAATTAATGTTTTATTTGCTAACCCCATACAAGCTTGAATAGCACTGATTAATGTTGGGGGATTTTGAGGGTTGTATATTGGTAGTTTTTGCATATTTTGTTTCTTTAAATTACCTATCCCAACTTGGAGTCATAGATGGAGTTAATGGTAGTTCATCATATACAACAAATACACCACCTATATCATCAGATGCAGATAATGATGGTATCCATCGTATTACCGCTACTGGGTGTCCATACATCGCAGCCCTAGTAGCAATCTTTACAGCTTTATTAATTGCGTGTTGAGCATCTTCTAATGACACTGATATATTATGGCTCATGTTATTAAGTTAATCGACATAAATTAACGGATTATTTATTACTACGTCTTTACGAGTTGGACCATAACTAACAATATTAGCATGATCAAGTAAAATATCAATAAATTCATTTCCTGATCGTTTTGTTACAAGGTGTGGTGGAATATCCTCATTCAGGTAATCGTAACATAATCCAACATCTTTAATTTGATCTAAACATGTAATAGCGACTCGACACATCGATTTATCAGAATATTCCTTACTAGCATTAGCTAATTGATCATAATCAGTAAATATTGCATCATATAATCGATTGAAAGATAATGGTGCATACCGTATAGTTCCTTGAAATTCATGAGGTTTATTCGTTTCGTCAATTATTTCATATGGAAGTTCTTGTTCACCAAACATAGGACCGTGTCCATGTCGAGTAACATAAGCTCTTGTTATATAATAAACATTAATTGTTTCAATATTATCAATATGATCCAATATTTTAATAATATTTTTAACACCGGTATTTGATCGAGTAACATGTGGAAACACCCCATAGTCTTGATCGAGCATTAGTCCTTGAGCACCTTCGAAAATGATTGTACCATAATCGTTAAAATTATAATTATCTAAAACTATTATGTGATCTAAAAAATAATCAATAGCGAGTTGAAAATCAAACCATAAACGATCACTTCGTAAACAATTTAACAATTCTTGTTCACGTGAACAAGGTTCAAACAATAAATATTGTTCTGCTATTGTAAAATCAAATGAATTAGCGGAAAGTAGTCTATTATTCAACCAATTATGTCTAATATGATGTATTTTTGTTTTAAGATGTTCTTTACCTTGTCTTAGATCCTCTACAGTTAGTTTAAAATCACCAATTAAATTTCGTTCAATTGTTTCATTAAAACCTAAACCTACACTTCCATGACATGATCCATCTCTATCTCTTCGTATTTCTAAGATTTGATTAATTATCATATCGATGGGAGTGGTTACTAAACAATTTTTATGTACAAACACACGAGGTTCTGTGTCATTTAATTTAAGTAATAATTCCATACGTTCCCTTTTAAAAATTAAAGGATGACATACAAAGAATTCACTTAATAAAGTAGGTCTATTACTAAACGTTCCACTACCAAAATGAGAAAATACATGTCTTTTACCATCAGGAGTAACTACAGTGTGCCCAGCCTGAGCACTCCCCTGAAACCTGCAAACTATAGAATCATCATGATGATAAGCAAAATAATCTGTGAGCAAACCCTTTCCTTCATCACCGTAACTCGCACCTATAATTCCAATTACATTTATCATATTTTTATATTAATTAAATTTATCACTCCCAGATATTACACTGGGAGTATAATACTATCGATGTTAATCAAACAACACAACACCAGTTGCTGAAGTTGCACCTGTTGTTTTAATATCTTTTACAGCAGATGCAATAACAACGGCGGTTGTACCTGACCAACTACTGATAACATCATCTTTATCACGACCTTCATTAATCTCTATAAGACTTACCATCAATTCAGATAAACTGTGATAATCCTCCAACACTACAGCATTTTGTCCTAATAATTCAGTCCACGCTTTTTTAACTGAATCTAATCTTCTACGTGCGTAATTACCTTCAGCTACGATAATGTGATAATAATTATACATTTTTTCAGCTGCTGTAATAGTATCTTTGAAATCAGCAGTTGCTTGTACTGTATCAGCAGTGAACTTTTCAATTAACAATTTTGGTGTACCATCTGGTGGCATTTCATCACCAATTGTGAATAAGTAACCTTTTCTACCATGTTTTTCATAACAATCAATCGATGTATGATACGCTGCAAAGTACACTGCCATATCATAACTTTCACTATCATTTGCACCACCACCGCCTTCAATATAAACCTTTTCAAGCTGTTCTGCAATTTTAATATCTGCCTCAAATTGACTCACTTGTAGAGGTGCGTGATCACATGTAAAATCACCAACACCCATTACCATCAAATGAGGATCTGAAACCGGTTTACGATCAAGTACTTCCTCAAAAAACTTACCTAATCCTGTTTTTACAAAATAATCAGCAATCATACCCATTGAACCAGTTACATCACAAGCTGCAATTACAGGTGTTGAATTTGGATTTAGATCCGAATCACGTGATTCACGAATAGTGATCTTTTTTGGATCTAAATCCTCATGTAAATTACGACTAGTAAAAATTGCTGCAGCTGGTTTTGCTGATGTTGTTGCCGAATACTTACTCCAATCATCTGGATCCCATCTTTTTGTACCCATATATACCTCGTGATTAATATTATTACTACATTTAAAAATGATGATTTAAATCATCGGTTGATAATACTGTGATTTTTAGTAGATATCATTAACAGTTAATTGTAAATCTATGAATTTACGTGGACCCATTGTGTCTATTAATATTTGCATCCACGCTTTATATTCATCAACCGCAGTTTTATTACTTGGTTGTCTTAACCAATGTACTAAAGCACTCGGAAGCTCTTTCGATGATAATAATTTTGAACCAGTCATTGTATCATCACCTAAACATTTAATAGCTGTACCTTTTATTAACAATCTATCACATTTTGACTCAGCTAATTTACTTTCTATAACTGATTTTGGAAATAGGCTCATTAAACTACCGGGAATACCTAATAATTTTTCACCGTTTTTACGTGTATACCACCAGCCACCTAATAATGTAACACTATGAAATTCCGGACTAATAAATACTGTCATGGGAGATATAGCATTATGAGTAATTTTGTTAAACTCTAAAAATGCTGAAATATTATAAAGTGAACTTATGACCCACATTGCATGCTTTTTAGGTATTATATGATTTTCATAATGCTCTATAACATCATGTAATAACAATAAATCTTTAGTTTTGTTTATTACAATAACTTGACCACAATTTGCTGTGTAATAGGTTAAGTAGTGGGGTACATATTTTTGAAATTCTTGTTTCATTTTATCACTCGCGTACCGCAAGTTAGCAATAATATTAATTGCATTATCTGATAATTTTTTATATTCATCCTTTATGATGTAAATAACTTTTGTATCTCCAATATACATATCTCCTAATTCAAACGAATGGTGTTTTTTATATTTCATTCGATAAGTTGTACCATCAGAAATAAATTCAAATACGGCATTAATACTCCAATTATTTTTAGCTATTTTTTCTTTTGCAACTTTAACTAGAACATTTATGTGAGCTGTTACTTTATCAGCATCTGTGTGGTCACATACATCAGGGTGCCAAATTTTAAGTAAAACTTTAGATTCTCTTATATATGAATCATATGTAAATAATTTTTCAGGTTTATCTTTAGGTATTTTTAAAATATATTCAGCGGTAAGTGTCGTCATATCTATTATTAATACTAGTTATATTAAAACTAGCAATATTATATGAAATAATATTGCTAATATCAACTAGTATTAATATATTATGCGTGTAATTGATCTAACTCTGTGTGATACTTATAAATCTTTGCTGTTAGTTTTTTTATAGCAGTTTCTTGTTCAGGAATGGTAATATGTTTAATCATACTACGAACATGATCTTGAATATCTAGATCCTGTAATTTAGCATTAGCTCTATTGAGATGAGCTTGATGATGAGCTTTTTGTGCTTCCAATTTATGCAACTCCCATTCTATTTTTTTAACTGGATCAGGTTCTGCTTTAGTTTTACTATGAGCCATTGCTTCAAGTTCTTCTTTTTCATCCCACGATAAGTTATTTGTAGCTTGTAATTGTGTATATTGCTTATGCGCTTCTTCAGATGCAACTTTATCTTTTAATCGGTCCATACCAGGTTGACTATTAATTAATTCTTCTTCATCTTCAGATTTAATAATTTGTGATGTATGATATAACCTAGCATACGAGTCTTTGTCAGAAACAGGACCAAGTGCTCTTAATTTACGAATATAATGTGTTATTTCTGAGTTCACATAATCAGCTTGTCTATGTTCTCGTTTATCTTGAAAATATCTTTTTCTTATACTTAATTCATCAATTTTTGCTTCTATTTCAGATTTACTCATAGGTTCATCACCTTCAAGCAACTTACGTAATAATGTTGGAGTCTTTGATTCTTTTACATTATCGTTCATTTTAGAAATAGTATTTTTACCATTTTTTGTTTCTTTATTTTTTAATTGTTTTGATTCATGCAACTGCCAGGGGTGGTATAAAGAAGCATATGTATCATTTTTAGATACCATACCAGTTAATCTTAATCTATGTGCAAGCAGCTTTATTCCAAAATTTAACGTTTCAGCTTTTTCATTATCACCAGCATTTCTTAACTGACGTTGTCGATTCAATAACTTATCCAGTTTGTGTTCTATTTCAGATTTACTTAAATGCTCTGCGTCGTCTGAATCTTGTAATTCTTTTAACAAAGTATTACTAGTTTTTTTAGATTCAGATACTTTTATAAGTTTATATAATTTTAAGTTTAGTTGATTTATTTTAGATCGAACATAATCAGCTTCTCTCCAATGTAATTTATCTTCTAACTTTTTTATTTTTACTGTTAATGTTTGTATTTTAGCTCGTATTTCGTCTTTAGTTTCTTCCGGATTATATATCTCATCATTAGGGTTATTTTTTTTATGCCAAACACTATACTCATCAACTAACTCATGTAATAATGATGTACTATTTTGATTCTCATTAGCTGTTTTTTTCTTAGTATTTTTTTTTATTTTAACGGTTTTATCAATTGTTTTAACTACTGCTTTTTTTAATTCAGTTTTTTTATCTTTTTTAGAACTTTCAAGCAACTTTTGGAGTAATGACATAATTTGTACCTCGTATAGTGTATACTATATTTATGTTTTTACTCTACTAATATTATAATTTATGATTGACTCATAGAAAAAATACAACCATATCCAAAATCACCACCCCAAACATTTAACGGGTGTAATGATTTCCATAATTGTCCTAGTTCGGCGTAGTCAGATGTTTCTGTGAGGTAAACCGCATCTTTAAACAAATTAATATTTAAAGATAGTTTTGATTGTCTCAATTTGGCTATTTCTTCAGTTGGACCAGCAGTAACATCAACATGGTGATCTATGTTAACTGAATAACTGGGTTTAGAATATACACTGTCCATTAATGTTACAATATTTGTTAAAAATATATTTTGTGTTGTTGTCATAATATTATCCTTGATTTCATAATTTTTTCGCTAATTTGCGCTTTTTTAACTCGTTTTTAGCTAATGCAATTTGCTCTCGGCAATAAGCTATATGATCTATAAGACACTTATTAGTAACATCATAAGATGATTTTTCAAAATCACCTTGACCGTCTCCATAATATTTATTCTTATTGATCTGGATATACTCATAATTGTGATCTATATCCCAATCTTTATCAACAACTATTTCGTTAATATATTGTTCAATTTGCTGATTCATAATTTTAAAAATCTGATAATTCTACGATTATAACAATATCGTTTATATGCACACCATGCACGCATACGATAGTATTTAAAATATAAATTTCGAATAAAATGAGATAATACCCAACGAAATCCATATTTTTTAGAAAATTTATACCAAAATTTATAATATGACATATAAATCACCGTTTAATTAATTTGTATAATTGTTAATTTATTACCAAATACAGCACCTGTGTCAATATAATTTACATTACCTAGTTGCTTAGGTTCAAGTGTTGGAGTATGTCCAACATAAATTTGAGCAACATTATCAACAAGACTGGTAATGTTACAATTAAATCGTGTTCGATACCATATGCATATTTCAATATATATTCTAGAACTAATTCCAGCAAATTCAATTTCTAATTGTGTCCAATCATTTACTGGACACTCAGCGTGTACAAGCCCTATTAATCCATTTTTAGTTTGAATATCAAGTGCAATTGGTAGTGCTATAAACTCATTTACAATATCAATTTGTTCTATGTGTGTTAATCCGATAAACCACGCACCTCCGTTAGCGAGATAGATATTAGTAGCATACGAACCAGCTAGATAATCGATTGCCATTTGCTCGTGGTTCCCGCGAATAGAATAAAACCAAGGTTTTTGCAACCACTCGATACATTCTTCTGAATTAGGACCCCGATCGACTAAATCTCCAACACAAAACAACCTATCAGTATCATACAAAAAATCAACTGATAATAAAGCTGTTCGTAGTTGGTCAAAACATCCATGTATATCTCCTACTACAAAATCTCGTCCTGTTTCGTTAATATTAAAATGGTTAAACATGAATTATTCTTTATTTTTAATTACGAATAATACATTTTTACCACTTTCATTTGGTAGAGTGCTCCAAATTTTTGATTTAGGGAAATTAGTATCATCAAATACTAATGGTTGATTATTTTTATCTAAAACATATTGTCCGTCTTTTATAAGATATATTACTTTATTATACTGCATTGCAACTCTTGACATTTTGCGCCAAAGTTTAACACCTCCAAATAAATGTTCATCACCACAAACTACCGTGTACCCTAATTTATCAACAAGGACATTAAAATATACAAACGTAGTTAATCCTCTGAAGGCAAATTTACGATCTGTAGATACATCTATAGTTTGAATAATATTATCATTATTAAATTCCACTGGTAATTTTATATTTGTTTTTTTAACATGTAAAATAAATATCATATGATATCCAGGTTTATTATTTTCATATGGCATAATTGATTTTATACAACCAATAATTTGTTGTTTATTATTTAATTCAAAAAATTTAACTTCAATATTATTAACTATTACAGAACATAAATATGTAAAATTATGTTTAATATCACTAATATCAATATAATCATCACTATCCCAATAATCTCGAGACGAAATTGGAGCGAATAATGGATTTTCTAATAATTGTTTATATCTCATAAATTATCCCATATATGTACCTTTACTTAGTCCTTCACTTACATAAAAATTAGAAATATTATATGTATCTTTTATAAAATTTCCAATATATTCAATTGTAGTTTCAGTGGATAATACTATTATTTTATGTAATAGTTTATTATATGTACCTCTAAAATATCCACGCTGTGAAGTAGTATATTCAATTGTTATTTCATCATTGTCTTCATGTATAATATTTTCAGCATTAATAAAAACTGCATTGTGTAAATCTTGTGCTATTTTTTTACACTCTTCGTTATCAAAGTATTGTATATAAGAAAAATGTCCATGAGCAAGATTTTGACATCCCCAACTAGTGCTATCTTTTAAACCATGGCTATATCTGAACATTTCAATAGGCATAAACGGGTCCATTAAATGTACATTTGTTGTATTTGTGCATTCAACTTGAATCTTAACATCAGGATATAATTTTGCTAAACAATCTGTTAAATGTATAGCAAATTGTGAGCCCATAAATGCATCACTAAATTTAGCATCTAATGGGTTTTTAATATACCTGATTGCATCACTTGGAAATATACCTATAAATGCTGGAGTTATAATTTCAACACGACATTCATCATTAATTGTATCATCATGAAATTTACAATTTGAATAACCTTGAATTATCCATAATTTATGATCAAATCCATTATAGTCAATATCAAATATATGCTTATCCATGTGGGTTTTTAAATCTTTTTTTACTGTAGAAAAATCTACAACAACACTTTCATCATCTGAAACTTCACCTGTTACTATAAATCCAGGATTATATGATCCTCCTACTACTCGTCCTTTATTATCAATGTAAGCGTGGTCTACAACGGTTAAATCACTTAAGAAGATGGAGGCACGTAAATGTGTTTTATTTGTGTTATTTTTCATTTTTAAATTTCCTTATAATTAATGTTAACTAATAACACAGAATATTTATAGAGGGATGAGCATGGACCTCTCTTGATTTAATATATTATAGCTCTTATAATATATTAAATCAACTCGTGTATTTATATAATATATGAGTTGATAAAAGTTTATAATGATATAATACAACCATAAAGGTGGAACGTTTTAATGACAAGAAAAACTACATTACCAGAATTTATAACAAAAGCAAGGTTAAAACATGGTGATTTATATGATTACTCAAAAGTTGATTATATAAAAAGTAATATTAAAGTTATTATTATTTGTAATAAGCATGGAGAGTTTCCACAAAAACCAGAAGATCATTTAACTGGTCATGGGTGTCCTTTTTGTAGAATAGTTAATCGTAGATCTACTACTGTTAAATTTATTAAAAGTGCAAAATTAATTCATAGTGAAAGATACGATTATTCAAATGTTGACTATATAAAAAATAACACTGAAGTGATAATAATTTGTAAACTACACGGTGAATTTCCACAAAAGCCTGATTCACATTTGAGTGGTAGTGGGTGTCCATTATGTGGAGGTAAAGTTAAATCAACTTCAGATTTTATTAAAAAAGCTAAATTAGTTCACGGAAATAAATATAATTACTCAAAAGTTGATTTTATCAATGCTCTTACAGAAGTAATTATTTTTTGTAAAATACATGGTGAATTTCCACAAAAACCTCATTATCATTTGTGCGGTACTGGATGTATTAAATGTACTGGTCGTGTTAGTTCGACTGAAGAGTTTATTGTTCAAGCAAATTTAATTCATAATAACAAATACGATTATTCAAAAGTAGTATATGTAAAAAGTGATAGTAAAATTATATTACATTGTAATAAACATGGTGATTTTCCACAAATACCAAACTCACATTTAAATGGTAGTGGGTGTAGTAAATGTAATTCTATGGGACACAGTCAAAAGAGTATTAATTGGATTGAATCAATTATGCAAAGTGAAAATATATTTATTCAACATGCGGGTAATATAGGAGAACACAAAATAAAAACTACAAGATATAAAGCTGATGGTTATTGTGAGTCAACAAATACTATATATGAGTTTTATGGTGATTATTATCATGGAAATACCAATATATATACTTCAGATTTTTATAATACATTAATATACAAGACAATGGGTGAATTATATCAAAAAACTATTGATCGTGAACAAAAAATTAAAAATTTAGGTTATAATCTTGTTGTTATGTGGGAATCTGATTATAATAAATTAATATAAATCAACATACGGTAAAACTTTATCATCAGTTTGTGGTGTTCGCAAATTTATCATCATTTCAAATAATGCTTGCACTTTCATTATATATTCCTATTTAATGAGCAATGGATATACAGATCTCTTATAAATTTTTATTGGTATTGCGTAATATGATTCAACATTGATCATTACTTCATGATCTAGCACTTTATTTAGTAATTTATTATGAATAAAATGAGTATTAGCTATTATTTCATCAGTAGACTGACTTAATAATGTATAATTAATATCATTTACTTCAGGTGACCATATATATGAATACTTCCCTATTGGAAAAATTACATGTACATCTCCAAATAATTTCGTATGTTCAGGATTACCAGTACAAAATAATGAATGTTCACTTCTATACCTGTGACCAAATTCTTCTTGAAAAAAATCATCGAGTTTATTTTGGGTAGCTACATCCATACCTACTGGAGTTCGATTAGGTTTAGTATAATATAATATATTAGGCCAACTATTAATCATACCTCTATATATAGCACAATCAGGCATGGGTATACTACCCCATTCTTTAATAAAACGCTGACAATCTCGTTTAATACTATTTGCAGCTGCAACAGCTGACTGTCCGTCTATTATTCCTACAAGTTCTATTAATAACATGAAATTACCTTTAATAAATATTACGTATTTATATTTATAATTTCTCAATCAACTCACTCAGATGCTTTTACATCCGAGTAATATATTTAACATATTAGTGGATTAACTTGGTGGTTTATAGTATAATTTATATCAACATAAAAAGGAGAATATATGATTTCTGATAATCGTTATAAACAATTGATGGAACAAGTTGGTATACCTAACAGTTTATCGTTATTACAAGTATTAAAGCAAGTTGAAAATGAAGCAACTTATGAAAAAAATAAACTTCTTGATGAAGCTTGTCAAGTTTTAGAGTCAGCGTTTAATATGTGTGTTCGTAGAGATTGTGATGGAGATGAATTAAATCCAAAGCTTGCAGACAGAATAAGCACAATAGTATCAAATATAAGGAAATAATATGACAGCACCAGTGAGTGAAATTTTTTTAAGTATAGAAGGCGAAGCGATGTTTGCCGGATATCCAACAGCTTACATTAGATTTGCAGGTTGCAATTTTACATGTGCGGGGTTTAATAACCCTGAAATGGTTGAAATTACGAATGAAGTACTTGGTTTTGACCCAGCAGATTATACAAAATTAGAAGATATTCCTCTTATAACTCGTGGGTGTGATTCGATTTATTCTTGGGATAAAAGATTTAAACATCTTTGGAAAAGATATGATATTAAAGAGTTAGCAGAGGTTGTAACAAGTTTATTACCAAATTATTCTTGGAAATCCAGATCAGGACTTCCCATTATATTATCATTAACAGGAGGAGAACCAACTCTTAAACAAAAGCAAATTATTGAATTATTGAATGAACCTATATTGGTATCAGTTGAAACAGTTATTATTGAAACAAACTGTTCTGTCCCATTAAAACAAACATTCATTGACAGTTTAAATGAATGGGAATACAATGGTAGCATGAGAGGTAGACACCGTAAGATTGTTTGGAGTAATAGTCCAAAATTGTCTGTTAGTGGTGAAAAGCGAGAAGTAGCTATTAATCCTAATATTGCTAATATGCAACGTTATGTGTCGGGACATATACAATATTTTAAGTTTGTATGTGGAGACAATGATACAGATTTTGATGAAGTTGCTGATGTTATGAAACTATATTCTGCTAATGATAGCTCTGCAAACCAAAAAGTATATATTATGCCAATGGCGTGTACTATGGAGCAGCAACAAGACATTGCAAAAGGTGTTGCTTTAAAATGTATTAAGCGAGGATATATCTATTGTCATCGTGTTCATGCAAGTGTATTTGGTAACACTGTAGGTACATGATTTATTATTATTTGAAGATGATGGTCAAGATAATTAAATCTTAAGATACACTTAAACAGTGAAATTTGGGGTTATAAAATGATAAATAAAAATGATTAGTTCTGCAAAACATCTTGTAGGGTTAATTTAGAAAAGAAATTATTGGTCAGAACGAACCAGGGCGCATATAAGTGAGAAGAGTGATTAACAACTCAATCATCGCCTGAAGTGAATATAGTTTGTATAATATTCTAGTTCAACTTAATAGTGTTACGATCTTAATTGAACGACCGAGATGTTAATCTCCACACTATGTCCTGTGCACTCGCAACCAATGAGGTTCAAATTTTGACCTCATATTAGCGCTAACACTCACAAAGGAGGTATAGCTAATGAAAATGATATTTAATCATTTAAGCCGTGGCTTTGTTCGCATGTTATTATTATCAATATTAATAATGTGGAACAGTACAATACACGCAAAAACTTATAAATTGAAAACAACACACCATGTAGGTAATGTTACAGTAACACATAAACAAAAAACTACAAAACACAAAGGATGGAAAACACACATAGTACAAGGAATTACGGGGTCGTATCGCGCAATAGGACTAGCTTCGTGGTATGGTAGTGAATCAGGTAATCAAACCAGCACTGGCGCTCATTTTAATCCAAATGGATTAACAGCAGCTCATCGAACACTATCATTACCAACTCGAGTAAGAGTTACAAATTTAAAAAATCATAAATCAGTGATTGTAACTGTAAATGATCGAGGACCGTACATTAAAGGTAGACTTATTGATTTATCACGAGGTGCCGCAAAAGCAATACAACTTGCTGGCATTGGTATGGTACGAATAGAAACTATTTAAATATATTTAACAACCCGCACAGGTTTTTACTTAGAGTAGTAGTCAAAATGGCTACTATTTTTTTGTATAATAAAATTAGCTCACTGGATCAATAAACACTACTTCATAATCAGAACCAGTGTATCTTAGCATAACATTCCCCATATGCATATCTTGATTATAATGTTTAAATAATATTTCAATTAACCGCAATGCTTGTTTAAGTTCTAAAGTCTTTGCACGATCTATTAATGATTTTCTAAATTGAACATCTTGCATGTTAATTTTAAGAGATGTTGGTGTATTTATTTTTGTATTTAATAACTTTTCTACAATTTTAATATTGCTACCAGTAATTTTATACAACCGTTCCATATTGAGTATTATTTTTGAAATATCAGGATCATTTGTTTTATATTGTTTAAATGCGTAAATTTGTGGGAAATGTATATTATTTTGATGTTGAACACATAACCTTAAGAATTGGTATGCGGGATCTTGAGTACCTTCAACATATAGAACTTTTACTGCAGTATTACTTCTAGTATGTAAAAAAGTAGATGCTTGTGAACCATGTCCTAATTTTTCCCATTTTTTAGGTAAAGTATATCCTCCTCCTTCAAGCCACTCAAACTCCGTTGTATTTTTTTCATGCGCTGGAGTTCGAGCTATAAGTAAGGATTTTATTTGCTTTGTTAATAATTCATGCAATAGCATTTTTAATTTTGCTTTTTAGCTTTTCTTTTTTTCTTACGTTTTTCATAATCAGCATGATACACAACTGCTCTAGTTCTGGAAGATACTGTACCGTCAGATGTTTCTGTGATCATATCATTTAGTTCTTTTAATAGACTCATTTATCTAGCTCCGTTAGATGATTAAAAATTGTTTGAATGTTAACACTGATTCTTTTAATTTATCAGCGTTGTGAAATTCACAACCAACAGATTGTGGTACACCCACCTTTTTAGCAAATTTTTTATTTTTGCATACTGCAGTCATAAATTTTTTTTGTTTTGAACTATGGCTCGGCATATGTACACTCCAAATTGGTATGTTCGTAAATATATTTATATTTATTTACAAATTAACCATGATAATAGCTGTTTATGTTGAATATACATAAATATATTAATATCACATATTAATAAAAAGGTACCATAATATGATCACAAATGAAATATTAAAGTTAGCTGGAGTTAAAACACTTCCACCTGCCATTATAATGGAAAATACACCTATACATAAAGACTCAGAGTCTATTGGTACTGTTAAGCATGTATTAATTGCTGCCATTAAGCATTATAATAAAGAACATAATCAAGCTGAATCCATTAATCTTAAACATGAATATAAAACTATCACTGATAAATTAGATAGTATTTTAGGTCATATTAAAGGTGGAGCTTATAAAGAAGCTAAAACTCAATGGGCTTCACTTGATAAACAAGTTAAAAATAATATTGTACATAAAATTACAAATAACGATGAACAGTATACTGTTGTGTCATATTTTGAACCCGATACAGATGTGAATGAAAGTTATACATTATTAGAATATGCAAAAGATCCTCATGATCGAGCAGTAAGCAAAGATATACATTCATTAGAGTTATTAGCTCATAAATTAGCTCACCACCAGTCAGCTGATATGGGAAAAGATAAACATGATCATAATGATGTTGAAGTGGCTAAAATAATATTAAAATTAGAAAAAATATTAACAGACTTAAAAAAAGCTCAACATAAAGATGAAGTTAGTGATCATTTTATACCTGATGATGATTTGGATGATTATAAATCTGATTATGAACGTGAAAAAGAAGAAGGTGATGAAGCTATATTACAAAAAAGTATGGGTGAATCAGTTGAAAATACATTAAATGAAGAAGTTGAAGTTGAATATATGGAAGATTTTCTTAAAAAACAAGCAGCTGAGACAAAAAAAGAGGATAAAGTAAAAGAAGAAACAACTAAAGTACCTACCGCTGTTATATCAGATATTAAAGCTAAAATAAAAGATATTGAAGATGAAGTAAAATACATTGCTCATTTACCTAATGTAAGCAATCAACTAACAAATGATGTTCACACATTATTGATATTAAATGAATTACTTGAGTACTTAAAAACTGGATGTGAGTATTCTATGAAAATGGCTATGACATTAATTCAAACAGTTGATTCAGCTACACGAGTCCAAATTCCAGTATCGGTGTGGGAATTTTTATCTATTAATCTATATCCATCACCTGGTGGTAATTTAATGAATAGGTTTAAAGCTGTTAAGGCAAAAAATAAACTATAGTACTATAGCATTACATAAATATTAATATATAAAATTAAAGGAGATACTCACGTGAGTATGATTAAAGAAATAAATAAAACTCTTAATGAAAGTTTACAAACTTTGCAAGAAGTTATTGATATTATAGAACACAATAGCATTATATTAGAAGAAAATAGTCTTATGTTATGTGAATCCGCTGAAGGGTTTTTAGGTACTTTGGTTGCAAAATTAAACGCAGGTAAAGAACTTGATCCTAATGATAATGCTACTAGAAATATGTTTAGTGTGTTAGCTGCACTTGATTTAATGAGATACCCTCAAGCTCGTAAAATAATAGATAGTAATTCAGTCCGTGCATATTTGAATATAATCAATGGAGTTGAAACTGCTACTCCATTAAATCAAATTGAAGTTAAATTATGTAATAGCCTGGAAAATATGAAAAATGATGAAGGTAAATCTGGTATGGATATACGAGCTGGGTATTTAGAATTAGCTAAATCAAATCCTAAAATGCTATTAGCAAGTATTAATAAATTGAGATCTCAGTATGGTCAAATAACTGGAAAATTAAAAACAGCGGTAAATACTACACCACAACCAGCTACCCAAAATAAACCGGTAGCTACACCACAACCGGTTACTCAAAATAAACCAACAACTGCACCGAATACGATACCAGCTCCGCAACCTGCTTAACTAAGGATCAGTTTGTGATTATGATTAAAGAGATACACAACACTATAAATAATCAGCAACGTGAGTTACAAGAAGTTGCTAATATTATTTATAGTAATAGCATGTATATGTTAGTGGAGAACGATGTACTTGTATGTGAAACTGTTGTTAGTTTTTTATATACGTTAGGTGCAGTACTCAAACATAAGTTTAAAAATGATATAACCGATAATGATATTCGTAATCGATTTGGCATATTAGCAGCTCTTGATTTATTGAGATATCCACAATCTCGTAAAACCATAGATAGTAATTCTATTCGTGATTTTTTAAGTGTGATGCTTGATGTTGAAGGTGTTGATCCGTTACAACCAATTGAGCTTAAGTTGTTACGTAAATTACCTTTAATGATAAATGATGAAGGAGTATCAGGAATTGAGTTACAATCACACTATTTAAAATTAGTAAAAACTAATCCTAAAGCATTAATAAATATTATTGATAAATTAAAAAAACAATATACTCATATAATTGATAAAATACATCATTCATCGACTACATATTCGACACACCCATCAACTGATGTGGAGAATGTTATATAATGAAATTAATTCAACAAGTTAATAATTTAATAACAGAATCTGGTGCTAATCTTGTAGCGGATTTACGTTCAATTATTAATAATAATGCAACAATATCGGAAGATAGAGCACATACTGTTGCAAAAGTTATGGTAATGTGGAGTATTATTAAACAAGATGCTGCAACTTTAAATGCAGCACTAACTTATGATATGGTGTGTACAATAGTACAACGAGTGTTAAATAATATTGGTAATCACACAACCTTAGCAAACAGCATGATGGCTCTTGCAGGGCAAGTATATGGTAATCCTAAAAATATAGTTAAAATGCAAAAATATATTGCAAAATTATCACAACAAGTAGATAGTAAAGTTAATTATAAAATTCGCGCTATGAATATTGCTTCTCAATTATTACATAGACATACAGATCCGAAAATAAAACAACAATTATTAGCGATGTTATGAGTTAATAATCTATATCAAAAATATTATTAATGTAATTCAACAAAAGTAAAATCATAATCATCTACATTACCTGTTTCCCAATCTTTATGTTCATTGATTATGTTCAAAGTATACAATAATCCATTAGTTATATTATCAGGTAATATAGGCCAACATTCATTAGAACATGATTCTAAATAACAATCATATAGTATTTGACAATTAATACATTTACAAGATTTCCGTCTCAATAATACTATTTTATAGGTATTAACATATGTATGTCTTTTATCCATAAATGATTGTACTTCTGCTTTAAATATTAATCCAGAACAATTATCATTTTTAATATTTTTATCTAGTGTAAATTGATTAAAATCTATCATTTTAATACCAACTATTAACTACCACCAAATATCTCATCCCATTCTTCGGAGGTGGATCCAGTTATAATAAACTCTCTATCATCAGATGAAACTTGAGGCATAGCAACTTGTATTAGCATACCGCTTTGCCAAGCCGTTAATTGTTCTTCAGTTACATTAATTTCACACTGATGTATTTTACCTGTCAATGTACTACATTTTGTTATTAACATGATTATCACCTATTTGATAAATAGATTTTGCAGAAGTGGGAAATGCTTCTCTAATATCTCCCATTTTATTTCCATCACCACTGAGCATTACTACCATAGCAAAAGTGAATTGTGGGAAATCGATTTTTGGAATACAGGTATCTTCAGATTTAAGTGAAGTATCACACATAAATGATACTTCAGATAAGTTATGGTGTAATCTACAAGCTAATGGTCTTATATCATAAATAGAACATTGATTATCTTTTAAAAATGTACATGGAATACCTTGAATTTCATCTTGTACTTTAGTTAATGTTGCATCATCAATATTTTTAAATATACCTTTAAAAGGTTTTGGTTTTTTCCCAACACGTATTCCTATTTCTTCAACTTCTATTGAAAATGTTAATGTTGCCATGTAACAACAAGATGAGCATCCTTTACTACAAGCTGTATAAGAATATATAATATCGTTAAATTTATCTATAATTTTTCGCAAAATTATTAATTTAGATACTCTAGCCATTTTAATATCAACTAACTCTACAGCCGCGTTTTCAACTACTTCAATCATACCAGGGTGTTCTGTAATGATATTATCAAAGTTTCGGTGAGCTTGTTCAATTATTAACGGAAAATGTTTTCTTGCATTATTAAGGTTCATATTAATAGTCTAGTATTATTTGAATTGCATTATTTTCAATCGCTCTTCAAATCATTTATTACTTCATATTACTTTGTGGTAATATATGATTTGTTATTACCATACGTTTTTTTTGATATTGTAAAGTATCACCCCATATGTCATACTGACTTATTAATTTATGAAAATGCATATTATTTTTAATTTTAATTAAATCTTTATTTTGCATATTATGATAATATACATTTATATTGTTGTTAAGAGCATATATTATTTGATATTCCCAGAAATCTCTACCATCATTAATTTGTTGTCCATCTGTACATATAGTACCATATTTTGGTAATAAAGTATTAAAAAATATATCGTGGGGTAGTGTCTTAATATAAGGAGTTTGTTTAGCACGCCATATTAATGATTGCCATAAGTATGTTCCCAATATAGGTGTTTGACCAACTTCATATTTCATATAATATGAAATTTTTTTCAAATCATAATCCAAACAAAAATACTCATTGTTTGCTACATATACTATATGTGTATCATTAAATTTATGATATATAAACTGAGCTCGATGTATAAGAGTTTGAAATAACGCTTTATTGACATTATAAATATCTAAATCTTCAAGTTTATCTAAACCTGGAATTATTTGTGGATTTTCTATTAATATAGTGTTCAATTTCATATCATTTATGCCACATTGATTCTTGAACTTCTAAAATCGTTTTTGCAGCCAATTTGATATTTGGAACTTTAGGCAACGATGTTGTATGATACAATTCATTACGAATTTTATTATCCATATATTCAGAATATTCTAATAACTCTTCATAAGACCACGAACCATTCCGAATTGCTAATAATTCAGCAGCATCTGGTCGTTTAACATTAACAATACCAGTTTCTAAGATCTCAGCTCCCATTTTCATAAGGCGAACTAAATGGAGTGCGTTCTTTCCGTCATAACCAAATGTTTCTTCCATTGCACCACGAATTACATTTCTGTTAATTTTCCACTCCCAATAATTTTTCCAATCAGTGTGAACACGATTATATTCTTGTTTAGCAAACTTAAGAATAAACATTGGTAATCTACGTTGATCATCTTCAGTAAAAAATCCAGTTTCAGGATCAAAAGTTGTATTTAATGAGCCACGATCATCAAATGTATCATAACCATCAACTTTATACAAACCAAATAAAGCATCACCATACGGTATTAATCTGTATCCATGTTGATAGTCTTTAATATCAATACTAAAAATTTTAGCATCTGTAAAATTATGAACTAGAGATACATAATCTATCTCTTTTGGTTTGCATAATTTTGTAGTACTACGGTAATTTTTTCGTTTGTTATAATGAATGTATAATTGTTCTAATGATTTCATTACGATTTTTCTCTAGTTTTTCAAGTTGAGATTCTGATATTATTAATATATTATTTTCAATGTATTGTGAAATATTATACATAATATCTTGTATAGTATCTATTAATTCATATCCACTTCCAAACTTACATATTTTATCTGTATGGTATTTAATAAGTGTTTTAAATTTTTCTTGTACTTGTGTATTAGTTTGAAAAAACTTTGGTTTTATTTCATATAATTCATTTGTAATAGGAATATAATAATCAGGTACATATGATCTAATATTATTAAATTGATCATAATATTGTACACGAAATGTTTTAGTTTCAGCAGATACTACTTCAATATTATTACGATACCAGTATATTAAATAACATAATTCTAAACTACTTCTAAAATGTATATTATTAAATCTACCATGCACTCCTCGCCCTGCATTTTTCGGTGCAGGTTTTCCAAATAAGTTATTATCTATTCCATAGCGTTTAGTATGTTCTGCTTTTTTAGTTCCATAATTAGGACATTCTGCTCCTCTTAATCCCCAATTCCAAGGATGTTTACCATAACATGGATTATTCGCACCTTGTTTTGATTGACTAAATTTTTTAATTGTTGATTCACGATCTTTATAATATCCATTTTTTATTCTTGTTTCTTTTGATCGCAATACTCGTTCAGGCGGAACAAGTTTACCTTTAAATGCATTACTTGTTCTTATAGAATTTTCAATTGATGTAACTGCACAATTATGGGAACAATATCTGTCATACCTATTATCTTTAAATTTAGTATTTGCTCCACACTTTTCACAACTAGGTATATATAATATATTACTTTTAATATGCCACCATCTTTGTGGTATAGATGCAGAATCGTCTAAAAAATTTGTCAATTCTACCAACTCTGATATTAATTGTGCATTTTCAGTACTTATATTTCCTGTTATTCTATGATTATTTAATCTACCATCTTTTCGTGTTAAATGTTGTTTAATTTTTATAATTAATTCATCCAAGCAAATACCTTTAATATTCTTATATTAATTTTTTATTTAATAAATATTGTAATACTATATCTCCACATTCACGTTCTATAAATTCTAAATCAATTAATTTATCTTGAAGTCCTTGTTGTAATATATTAATCAACATCTGTAAATCTTCTTCATAACTTACATTTTTACTACGAGATTTTAATTTTGATGCTTGGGCAGAGGCATAGCCTGTAAATGTAAAAGCTACTTTGGAACTTAATAAATTTTGGCGTACAGCCCTTAAAATACCGTACTCTGTAGTACTTTCTAATATATCAACTTGATCAATCCAGAGTGTCTCGAGTATATTCGGATTTCCTGCAGTGTATAATTCTACAAATCTACACAACTCATACATTGTAATATCAATATCTTTATCTAATACCACTTTCTGTTCAACTTTATGTTCAACTTTATAAAAAGGAGTTAAAATATTTACTGCATCTGCACAGAATATACCACGAATATCAATATCTGATGTTTCAATATTTGTACCGTAAGCATGAGACCCTCCTTTATGTCGAACTATTAAATTTGTTGATATCATATCATCAATATCTCGCACTATTAATTTGTTAGACCTATTCATATTCTCTCCTATATACTATATACCATTAATTAGTTTATCTTATATTAAAGTAATAAAGATATATTATGAGCTGGTACACTGTATACTTGTTTAGGAAATTCTGTTAATGCCACTTGAACTAACCCTGATTTAGTTATTTTAATTACAATACAATCAGCTCCCAAAAATAGTCTTATAGCTGTGTCAAAATAGATATCTCCATGTCTATTAACTGTACAACGCATACCAGGTATAATATCTTTTATTTTCATAGGTATATTATACCATATTATATAATATAAATCAACTTTATATAGCTGTAATTGGTTCTACACATCTCATTTTCATCAGTTGAAAAAGCAGTGGATACGTATTATAGGAGCAGCCATAATATATTTATGATTAATATTTCACACAAAATTTATCCAACTAAGAAACAAGAACAAGTCCTCAATGACTTCTTGTGGAGTGCTATTGGAATTGAAAATTGGGTAATTAATCAAATCAAGTACGAACTTGACGAGAACTGGTTTGCGTATATGTTCATGTCTGATATACAACTCAGAAGTATATTATCAAAAAAGATAATTGGACATAGCAAGAAATGTGGAATTCCAAGTGCATTGATTAATTGTTGTATTCAAGCGGTGTTAACAAGTTTTAAGAAACACGGAATTCACAGACTACATTATAAAAATTGTAGACAAAAGAAAAGTTTTTATTTTGCAGGTGATATCAAGTTTGACAAATCAGGCAGATTAAAAATCCCTGGATTAAAGACAACTTTAAAAATCAGTGAATCAGGTAAATTCACGGGCAAATTAAAAAAATGTACATTGATTAAGAAATTCGATTGTTGGTATGTGAGTTGTTGTTATGACCAAACAAGAGAAAAAATAGAAATAACAGATGGAAAAGAAGCAGGAATTGATCCTGGTTTAAAAACAAGTTTGACATTGAGTGATGGAGTACAAATTGATTTTCCAAAATTCTACCAAGATGCAGAAAAGAAAATTGGTAATTTGCAGAGGAAATCAAAGAACTCGAAAAAATTAAAATATCTACAAAGAAAGATCACAAATCAAAGAACTGATCACCACCATAAATTAACTACTTATTTGGCTGCGATATATGTAAAAATATTCTGGTCAGATGATAATTTTAAGGGATTAATTCAAAAATATGGAAAGCAGTACGCCAATTTAGCACTTGGCAAAATACGAGAACTACTAAAAAACAAATTAGCGTCAAGAATTGATGGATTTGGAGAATTAGTTCTGGTAAGTAATAGAAATTCCACCAAGACCTGTTCAAATTGCGGAGACCTGACTGGTCCGAGTGGTTTTGATGGGCTTGCAGTAAGACAGTGGAGTTGTAGTTGTGGAGCTACGCATGATCGTGACATAAATGCTGCGATTAATACTCTATTGTTGGGCAAAGGCATTGCCTCTGAGAAAAGAAATCACATAAGTCGAACTGTCGAAGAACTTGACTGTTGTGCATGAGCACGGCGAATCAGGAACAACAGTGCGCAATGAATGCCGGTATTAATTTATATTGTGCAAGTTATTTAATAGTTTTAACTATTGGAATAATATTTGGGAATAATATTTCAGCATATGCTATAGTTAACATATCAGCATTTTTCTGAATATTACCAATAATTTCTGAATCAATCATAACAGTATCTGGCTTAATACAAAAAAATATAAGTCGTAGAGGTGTATGTTGTTCATCAAAAGTCCAATATGGATAACCTACTCTAAGTACTCCAGCTAATTCACCTCGATGATAAACTATTTCATAAATAGCTTTGCCCCATTTATTACTATTTGGTTCATCGTATTTTATAATATCACCAATTTTAACAACTATTCTGTTTTTATCTGTATATTCTGTCATTTTTATTCCTTATTTGTATGATATGTATATTGCTGCAACATACAACATATACACATTATAATAATATTATAGATAGTAATCAACTAAAAGCTTATCTATTTCAGATATTGGTACATTTATATGTATCCATCCTTTTTTTGTATGTACCCAAACTGTGTTAGCCACATAATTATAAACTAAAATTGGAAATTTTTTTCTTCTTGCAATTTCAATCATATTTTTTGTACCATTACTAAATCCGTCCCATATTGCAATCAACGCATCTGCATTTTCAACCATTTCTGCATTACGAATGAATCCAGCACTTTTTCCATATTTTTTCCAATCAGCGGGATATAATTCAAGTGGTAGATTATTAGCTGTTGCATACCGCTCACCTAATTTATCACCACCTCTACAAGTTCCACTAACAACGGAGGTCACTTCAAAATAACACAATTGTGTAGCCAATTCAATAAACTTATATTGAGTTGCACCACGACTACCTGCGATGATTGTTTTCAAAATGTTAAATCTTCTTCAGGGATATTAAATAATGATATAATTATAGGTTTAAGATTATCTTGAACAATTTTTAATTTATCTTCAAGGGTGTATATTCGTGCATCACTTTCAGATATGCCCATTGTATACATTTGGTGAACTGCATCATAAGTTGCGTCATCAACATATGATAGCTCACTAAAACCAGATAAACTATATCCAATTAATTGTGCAAATTGTATTTTGTCTTCATCAGAGAAACCAACACAAAAATCATTCATAGTAAATGGACCTTCTTTTAACAACTTAGTAACAATCATATTGGGTTTAAACCGCAATACATTATTAGTATCGAATTCTAATGGTTGAATTGGATGCTGTTTTTTTCGATCGCTTGCTATTTTCATAGCGTTGGTTTTTGATCGATAATAATGAAACCTTGCAGTAGGTATTATTGCTCCAGTAGACATTCCAATGTACCTACCTAGTTTTGCAAAATCTTGATGATTGTCTGTATATATGCTTGTCATTATATACAAATCACCTAATTGTGCACCAACAGCGTTTTCCTCTATCTCTAGACACCGTACAATACCCCATTTCCCTATATTAGCTATACTAGTTGGATCAAAACCAAATTCTGTTTTTAAAGCATCTACTTCAGTCATTTTAAAATGTCCAATATCACGTATTATTAAATAACACTAACAAGAGATAGTATATATTTAAGTATCTCTTGAGAGCCATTAAATCTCAAAGGATTTAATTATATTATTCAGTTAGTTCAGGTTCATCTTCTATAATACCAAATGATTTATAATTCTTTTTAATTATACCTTTATAATCAATTATTTTTCCACTATATTTATTCATTGCTAAACCAAACTCAAGATGTGAAAGTATTTGCTGTCCCTTTATAGCATAATCTTTTCGATCTAGGTTAACATTATCTTCATAGAAAGATTCAACATTTTTAATAGTGCTATTATAAATATGAACAACTTTAATTTCCATATCATTAATGCGTTCTAATGAAACTGGATCATCATATAACATTGATCTTAAATCATCAGTTGTTTCTTCAAGAACAGCTTCAAATAATCTACGCATACAATTAATACTATCTTTAACATGATGTAATGCACGATACCAATCAGTTTTGATTTTAACTAACATTCCATCGTGTAATTGAATAACATAACCTTCAATTCCAGTTTGTGCATCAATAGAATTAATAAAATCATCAATTTCATCATTAGCAACATTAACAGTTTCGATCCAATGAGCAGTAATCATTCGATCGTTTTTATTTTTATAAAATAAATTTAAAACATTTTGTACTTCATCTAGTGTAACATAAACACCTGTTCCACGATGACGAACATTTAGAATTGTTAATTTTGGTTCTTGATAACCAACAACAATTCTAAATGGGTAATGTGGAGATGTAAACTCACAATTAACAGTATGTCCAGCAGTTTCAATTACTTTAAATTCATCATATAATGATGTTTGTATATTGTTGCTATAATCAGGTACAACACTAATTGCATAATCAGTAGCTGCTTTAGCATGATCAGAATATAATGCAGTTTTAGATTTAAAATAAACTATACCTTTATGTTGGAAAGTCGAAATTAAGCTCCCGTCCAATTTATGCATAATTTGTTTAAAATTATGAAAGTCGAGATTCGTTGTAGCGGGATTCTCTTTCCAATTCCAAAATTTGGCCATTGGTAATGAAGCTAATCGAACAGGGTGATCGTTCGCCAATTCAAACATAATTCCGCGACATTCTAGTGCACCTGGCAATAAAAAATCAGAATATGATGCTAATCTATACGTAAAAATACGATAGGTTACATCGTCTTTAATATTATCACGGAAATAGAACGCTTCATTGGTGTCTGTTAAATGTAACAAATCTGCGTATAATGTTTTGTGGTATTCCGTTAATTCAATCATATAGCATCCTTGCTGTTAAATAGTGCTATTCATTAGCACTAAACAATATTAATCCCTTTTATAACTCTGATGAGTATAAAAGGGATTAATTAAACTATCAACTATTATTTGATCTTTTTATCCAAACACCCAATCTTGTTTATTATTACGTTCTTCACCTCTATTAACACCTGAAGGTTCTTGATATTTTAACATTTTAGCTCTATATGAATCACGTTCTAATTCAGCATCAGTTCTATTATCATTTATAAAATTAGTTGAGGTAATGTTGTTTGGTAATTTTTTAGATTTTATTTTTGATTTAAATAACTCTTCTAGTTTCATTAAATATACTCATAATTATGTTATATAAGTATATTTATAATTTTCAAACAATTAATTATTTAAATCCATAATGATCATATTGTTGAGTTTTATACTGAGGTCTCATTATGTCGTAATTATTATATTTACTCCAACCAGGATATCGATAATTTGCAGTTTCATTGTATTCAAACCGATCACAACCATAATACCCACCTGGTTTAGTTAAAATTCCCTTTGCACCCCAAAGACATCCTGATAATAATGTGCAACATAAGATTAATAATATTAGTTTCATAAAAATACATTTAATTGTTAATATGTTAGTATTATATGTAGTTTTTATGTAGAAATCAACTAATATTTTTATAGTTGTATTAATTGATGATTTACATAGTTACAGTTTTAAAAAAACTCATCACTCATTAAATATCCACGAAAATTAAATAAGGTAGTTTGATGTATTGTTCGACCATTTGACATAGCTATTATTTTTTTATAATTAAAAGAACCATGCGATTTTTGTGGATCCGGGTATGTATTGACTGGATCATAAGTATCATAATAAAAGTGCACAGTTAATGGTAAATTCATGTATTTTTGGTAATAAAATTTTATATTACTTAAGTGTACTAATATTTATTAAATTACCAAAATGTTACACAAATATATGAATATTTTTATTGTGGTTTATCGTAAATGATGTTAAATTTTTCGCCTGTAGAAGAATTTACCCACATATAATTAACTGGATGTTCTATTGGTGTATCATCCTCGTATTTCATCCACGATTTAGGAGCACCTTTTATAGAATGAATATCATGACCATTTTGATATTGAGTAAACATCCATTTATCTAATTCAATCTTATTTTTTATATTCATCTACTTACAATTGTTAAAGAATTCTGCACGAATTTGCTTATCAGTTTTAAATACTCCACCAATTGCAGCAGTACTGGTTGAACTTGTTCCATCTTCAACCCCCCTTGTTGCAACACAAGTATGCACTGCATCAATAACTACAGCTACATCTGTAGTTTCAAGTAAAAATTGTAATGTCACTAATATTTGATGAGTAGTTCTTTCTTGAACAGCTGGATTTTTTGCAAAAAATTTAACAACACGATTAATTTTTGATAAACCTACAACGAACTTATCTGGAATATAAGCCACATGGCAACCACCGTTTATACCTAAAATTGGCAAAAAGTGATGTTCGCACGTTGAATTAAATTTTATATTTTTTTCAAGGATATATTCATCCCTACATGACATCTTATTTTCAATTACAGTGAGTTTAGGAAAATTATCGTAATTTAAACCAGAAAATATTTCCTTAACGTACATTTTAGCTATACGTTGAGGAGTTTCTGCTAAACTATCATCACTTAAATCTAGTCCTAATACTTCCATTATTTGCTTGAATAATGGCACAATTTGTTCAATTTTTGTATCATCATTAACATATACTAAATTTGTTACAGGAGTTTCAAGTCCTAAAATTTTTAAATGTTCAAATACACGCTTTCCTAATTCTTTATCTGTTTTCATTTTTCTTCCTTGGAAATGGGTTAATAACGGTTAAGGTTGCGAGTTCCGTTTTTCTCGGCCACTACAAACTAAAAGGAGAACTTTTAGACAATTTGTGGTTTACACGTTGTATAAAGTGTTACACAATTAAATAATAACTTGTTGTGTTTCAACATTAGCTCTGCTGCTCTGATATTTGTTAATGAATATGATTATTTTTTCGGCATATTCACTATTTTTTCTGTTCTTCTTTTTGAGGTAATTCTTTTTTACAGTAGTTTTTGCTTCTGCTATTTCTCTTTTATAGTTTTGTGCTATTTGAAAACACTTACGTAATTCATCCATAGCTACTTGTAATGTTAATGGTAGTTTTAATTCTACATCCCCAGTGCCTGGGTTTATATCAGTTTCTATACATTCTGTTGATAAATTATTAAAAATATCTTTCGAAAAAGTAGCAACTTCTTCTATAACTGGTAACTCGTATACTCTACTTGGGTGAGTATTTAAACTTCCTTGTATAAACACACACTCAAATACTGGTGATTCTAGTATGTCATTTTGTTCTTGCATAAAACCTTCTTAATAAAAATTAATTTGGAAGACCAGTTACTTGCATCATTTGCACATTATTATTGGTCCATAATATATATTTCTGATTTCCACTAGCAGACACACCACTTTTTTGTTCAATGTCAGTACTAGCTAATATTTCAGACCTAATATCATATTCATTTTTATTTCCCCGACTAACATTATACATCCACAACTCATTATATGTACCATCTTCATTAACACGTTTATATATTAAATGAGCTCCATCGATTTTTCTAATTAAACCCTGTTTATCTGGGTCTTTGTTTTTAGTATCTTTGTCTTTATCAGGCTTGTGATCCTTTTTATCATGATCTTTATTATGTGATTTACCTTTGTCATCAGAATCATCATTTAAATAATCAGCTAATGGGTGTCGATTTTTATGAGCTGATGAATCATTATAATCGGAGCGCTTATCATAATCAACGTTTTCTTCATCTTCTTCATAATCTGTGCCATCATCCCAATCTTTTGCTCCAGTTGGGTATGGTCCATTTTGAGGATTATCATAGAATATATTTCGACCACGTGACTTTTTAAATAATTTATGACCTTCTTCATATTTTGGTTCAGTTGTATGCATATCTTGAAGCTTAATTAATTTATAGCTTTCTCCTATATCCCCAGTGGATGTATCATGTTGATTAACACCATGCGTACCTGCTTTTGATACCAACGATTTTAAGCTTTTTATTTTTTTTAGTTTATAATTTTCTGCTAAGTATTGTTTAAATGTACAACTCATGTTTCTCTCCACTAAATACTCTTATGTTTTAAATATTTATCATAACAGACAAGGAAAGTATAAAATGATTAACGGATTACCAAGATTTAAAAAAGATGTTATAATTGAGCAGCACCCAGATGATTACATAGGGTATCCATTTGTGACATTATTACAATATAAACATTTACATAACATAATTTCTATTATAGATAATTCAGATAATAAATCAATAAAACTATATGTACTTGATTTATGTAAAACAGAAGGGGTTGATGAAAGTAAAATAATTGAAGTTGCTATTGATTGGTATAGTAATAATTATTATAATAGACCGTTATCAGTTGATTTGTCGATAAACGGGTTGAGTGCATCAGCGGCAAAAATACTTAAAATATATCATATCGATAGTGTGACTCGAATTATTGGACCGGTTCAACATTATCCAACGACTAATATATTTTTTATTAAAAAAAGAAAAAAACGTACTATATCATTAGCACTTTCTTTATTACATACTGCTGAACTAACTTAAATTTAAAAATTCTTTAAATGTATGCTGTTCAACAGTTGGTGTTTTTTCGTCAGGTACTTTATCCTCTGCGTAAGCTTTACCATCTTCTGTTAATTGATTTGATTCATCTATAATGTTATTTTGTTGCATTATATTTATACCTGTTTGAGTTATAGAAATTAAATCAGTTTCATGAGTATATTCAATTATATCTAATTCATCTAATATATCTCTTGCAGCTATAAATTTAGCATCAGCTAATAAAACTCTAGCAGGTTCATCAATAGCACCAGCTTCAACCGCTTTTGCAAGTACCATTTTTTGATGATCTGTTAAATTTATACTAGATAAATGTTGGGTGTAATCTTCAAATAACATAGTTTATTTCCTATTTAATTATGTTTGCTGCTATAAGATGCATTTGTAATACTATAATAGTTGAATATGCAATAGCGTGCGATTTTTTATAATCAGATGCATGTGTTTTATTATAAAGTATTGTTCTAATATTATATTTATCAGTATTATATTTTTTAAGTAAATATCTTTTACCAGGTCGTATTAAAGCAACACAGTCTGCTAATTCAAGAATTGAAGTTGGTTTAACTTCATTAATAATATCATAATGTTTTGCAATTTGAAATAATTTTTGTACAATATTTGGATCTTCTAACATCTCCCAATTTGGAGCTTTTCTTATTAATACTTTAATTTGTTGTTTATTTTCAAAATAATCTAAAATTGTTAAATGTAATATATCGATTTTAAAATAATTCATTTCAGCTGCTTTATCATACGGAATAGCAGCAAATTTAGTTATTGGATCTATAGCTATATTTTGAAAATAAACCCCAACTTGGTGCTTTTTAAGTTCATGTTTTTCTATTCGAGAAGCTAATACTATTTCTGGAAAATAGTTTTTTGGATTAAACGAAGAACACAAATCGATATCTACATCAGGTAATTTTGCCATAATTTTTTTTATATTAATTCTAAATCTATAATAAATTGCTCAATTAATTTATTAATATAATCTATAGATGGAGCTAAATCAACTTCTCTTTTCACAATCAATCTTAATTTTTCAATACGACAAGTATGCTGCATCCATACTTTCTTTTGTTGTATAATATTTTCAGCTGCTTCGTAATATGTTATATCAAATACTTCAGCATCAATTCGAACTAATGGATATAACGCAATATCAACTGTTTCTCGCTGTAACACATAATCAATAGCTTGATCAACTTTTTCTCTATAAACCTCACTTTGACCTAACGTATCAGATATGTATTTTGCTCTTACATTTGATACCAACTTATTAATTGTCGTTTTAATGTATGTCTTATACGTAGGTAAATCCCCAGGCATTGGAGGTCCAGTTAACTCTAATCGAATATTAAAGATAATACTTTCAAGTTCTGTTAATTTCTCTTGAAGTGTATCAACTTGTTTAATAAAATCAATATTAGTTACAATATTAATATCGCTTATTTGACTTTGTAAATTCGTGAGTTCGTGATGTATATTACTTAAATCGAGATTTGTTGAACTTGCTTTTATTTGTGCTACATATTGATTTAAAAACCGTAATGTAACCGCGTCTAATTCATTAACAGGATCAGCACCTAAAGGTAAAGTTCCAATATTAGAAAATACTGGAACTTGACCTGGATGTACACCAATATCTAATTGATGAGCTTGTATAATACTCATATATATTTAATTAATTTATATATTTGTATCCTTTTATCTCGTTACATTAGTTTATATTAAATACGTAAACTTCAATAGGTGTACCAGCTGCTACACCACTCGATAAAATTATCGATGAACCATTTGTTTCAGTATATTCAGTTAATCCTTGTGTTACACCTGCAACATGCACCATAACATCAACATTTAACGGATCTGATGGATTGTTTGTATGATGATATATAGGGACAATTGGTAAAACAGTTTGACCAGCTGTTGCTATAAATGAATTCTTTTGTATTGCAGCATCACCTATAAGTGCATATGAAATAGTAGTAATTTCTGTATCAACATCTAATGGAACAGTAAACGTAATTGATGTTGTTGATGTTTCTGTGTATGCATTTGTTATTTGTTGTTTAATACCATGACAAAATACCATTAAACTATTATTTCCCATTATATATGGGATAGTTATATTTAATACAGTTTGATTAGCAATTGTATCTTGTGTTTGTATATGCATAGCAGATACACCGTTAGGAGAACCATTTAAATCGTAATAGTCAATCATAATTTCAGTCCCACTCATAACACCAACAGATAATGTTAATATCTTTCCAACTAAAGTATAATTAGTTAATGATTGTTCAACCCCAGAAACATATACAACATGCGCTGCAGTAGGAGCGGTAGGGAGTGTAAAAATTGTTTGTGCATTAATAGTAGCGAGCACTACGATTTGATGTTGTTGATTACTACTATTTGATCCACCAATCTGTTTAAGTGCATTAAATATTGCTAGATCAACATATCTTTTAGTAGTGGCTTGCATATTTAAAAGCGGATCAGCATGTAAGAATAAATATCCTGTCATAGTATCACCGATTTTACTTACTTTACCAGCTACTGCAGTAGCACATGTATCTAATAGTTCAAGTTGATCTTGTATATTAGTTATATCACCAAATAGTGCATCAAGCTGATCTTGTACATTTGATGTTACTGTACTTAAATAACCTGCTCTAACTGGAGATAAAAGTAACATAATTGCTGCAACATAATCAGTCTGTTCATCATTAGTACCTACCGATATCCATTGTATTCCACTCCAATATTTTAATACACCTATACTGGTATCTACCCACAATTGTCCAATTTTAGGACCCGAAGGTGGAATTCCACCGGTTGCGCTAGAACTACCTAAAGGTACCCATTTTGTTCCATCCCAATAATTTAATATACCTTCACCTATATCAAACCACAGAGCTCCAACTTCAATACCGACAGGTGCAATATCACTTGTTTGAATACCAATAACTTTCCATGTGTCCGGAGTAATACTTGTACAAATACTTAAGACTGAAGCACTATTATGATACCATAATTGTCCAATAGTAGGACGAGCTGGTGCAGTATCACTACAAAAATTTTCTAATAAATGTATTAAATCTTCTTGTAATCCTTCACCGTAGCTAGGTGCACCTTTTCCATATAATACTAATGATGTAGTATTGTTGACTGTTCTTGGTAAAATTGTGAATGCATCTTTTAATACATCACTTGAGTAATTAATTATATATTCACTAGCCATGTTGATATTCTCCTTAATCGTGCCGCTTCACGTAATTTTTACGGTATTATTTTATATTTATTAAAACTTATTTAATTTATGAAAACTTGTATCCATGTTCCATTTTGTTTTACCCATACTGAAACAACCGATACCCAATATCCAGCTGTATGTACGTATGTGTGTTGAACTGGATTATTACTATTATTATTTCTTACATATATATGTTTCATAGTTTATACCTGATACCATATATCACCATCAACTCCACCTGAAGGAGGATTAGTTGATATTGTTTTATTTCCTAATCCATTTGAACCGACTAAATTACTCCATTTAGGTACTCGAATTCCATTAATGTCCCTTAAATAATGTGGATCATTAGGGTCAGCTATATTATTCGGTGGTATTGATGAATTATATAAAAATCCAGTGCATACTTTTATGATTTTATTATGAGAATCATACCATAATTGACCTTCCGTTGGAGCTGTAGGTGAAATATCACTACAGAAATGTTCAAGTATATGTAATAAACTTTCTTGTATCTCGTCACCATAATTCTGTACTCCTTTTCCAACTAATATAATCGAAGATGACGCACGATCAATTGTTCTAGGATGTATATGTAATGGTGCTTTTAACGCATCTTTTGTATAATGTAAAATATATTCATTCGCCATTTAAATCTCCTTTTTATATATACAAAAATTCTAACTTCACACCAACAGCTTGTGGTAGTGTAAACGTTACAGTTGTACTATCTGTTTCAATATAATCATCATCTAAAATTTGTTTAACTCCATTAACAAATATCCATAATCTATTACTATTAACTATATATTCAGGTATAAAAAATATCGATTCACCTGCGGATATAATTTTTGTTCGAGCAATAGTAGGTTTTGTGATTTTTACTATCGAGTGTTGCCCGTTTGATAATGATACTGTTAACTCTTCGTTAAATTCGTTATATTGAGCTAATATTGCTAACTCTGATACTGGTGGTATATATACTGTTGTATTATTTGCTGAATTAACATTACCTACTTGTATTTCTAAATTTCCATTCACTTCATTATAACTACTACTTAATTGTAAATTAGTATCTATTGAGTTAAACATAGTATCAACATATAATTTAGTTGTAGCATGATTATTATCAGTAATTAGTCCAGTTAATGCAATCGGTCCAGAAACTACCCCACCAGTACTATTGAATAACGATACCCAGGTATTATTTGAAGTATACACATTTAATACATTTAGATTTTTGTTAAACCATAATTGTCCAATTAATGGGTTAATTGGAGCAACACCATTAGCAAAATGTTCTAACATATATAATAAATTTTGTTGAATTGTTTCACCATAATCTGCAACACCTTTACCAACTAATACTAATGTAGTAGTCGGTGAAGTTGTTGTTATTGGGTAATGTATAAGATTTGATATATGATCGACAGCTGTATTAGTTATAGGAGTAACTGGCCCATCAACATGATATGTTGGGACCAATATTGAATCTACAGTAGGATCAGTAAAATTAAAAGTATAATCTGATGACATAATAACAAAAACCTCTTTATATAGTATATGTTATTATTTATCAAGTTAGATTATTATAGTAATAATTGTTTAAGACATTTTCTAATAATCTTTACTGACTTAGGATCAGCGTCAAAAATTTGTTTCCATATTTTTGCATTTATTGTATCATCTAATATAATTTGTTCTTCTTCTGTTAACAACATAACATAAGTTATAAATTTTTTACTTGGTAATAATACCCATGGTGATAACTTTTGCGTGTAAATAAGTTGTATTAAATCAAACATACAAATATACTTAAATACATCCGATAATTCACAGTCATTTTTTTCTGCAATATTTTCTAACGTCTTTAATGTTATTGTTATTTTTTCAATTGTAGTAGTCGTACTTTCCATATAAGTAATATATTTAATATACACTTTTGGATTACACCACATAATTGGTGGAAAGTTGTTATGAATCATTAATTTTATAAACAAATCAGGATCGGCTAACCCTTTAATTTTTTTAATAAATGTTGCAAAGTTAATAAATGCGTTATAGTATCGAGACAACATAAACGTCTCAATATTACTTATTTTACCGTATTGTATTTTTACCCATTTATTATAAAATCCATATGCAATTTGTCCAGTTGTAGTTTTTACTTCTTCAGTTCGTTGTTTTTCTTTACAATTATGTTTTAAAAACCTAACACTAGATTTAAATATTGCGTCACAATATGAGCATTGATAAAACATATTATATTTTTTTTAATTCTTGTTTTAATTTTTTAAGATCCTCGATTTGCATTCCTATATCTTCTCCCATACTAAAAATATCTTCTGATGTAAAACTATCTAAATGTAATTTTGCTTCTCGTTTTGAAATATTATAGAATTTAGCGATAATTCTCAATGTCATTGGTAAATTAATTTCTTGTTTTTTTGATTTCCAAATATAATTTGTATTTGCTTGAACAGCAGTTGTTGTCATTAATTTATATATTAATCTAGGATGTTTACCTAACGAAAAAATATACGGATTAACAATTTGATTTAATAATATTACTTGGAGCTCATGAGGAGATCTATATAACCATCGCATAACGATAAGTGGTAAAAAACCTTTTTTATTTTCTTCTGGTAGATTATCGTAAAAATGAATATTTTTTTTATTAATTTGTGATAGACAATTAAAAATATCTAATTTGTATTCTTGTATTTTCATAATATAATATCATCCGTTTGATATCATATTATATATGATTTATAATAAATGATCAACGCATACTGCAATAATGAGCTATGCGTTGATTTTTATGTGTTATCTAAAATAACACTCTACATATTGACCGACGTCTAATCCAGCAACAAACGTTATAATAGTAGAACTTGTTTCTGCATATGACGAAGCTGCCCCATTACCCGGCTCTATTTGTTTAACACCATCGACAAATACTTGTAATCTATGAGTTCCAGTTACATTTGTAAAATTAGTGAAAGTAAATGCTGTTTGACTAGCAGTTGCAGTAAAAAATTGATATCCAACAGTTGTTACTGCTGTTGTTACAAACGCAGTAGTTGCAACCGCTGTTGTATTATTTCCAGCAGTTTGTGTAGTTGCAATTGTACCTGTAGGTAATGTAGGTGTTCCAGTAAATGTTGGACTTGCTATTGGTGCTGCATCAGTAATTCCATATCCGGATAAAGATGTTGGATTAGTACCTGCTGTTATTCTTCCATATGCATCTGTGGTAACTGATTTATATGTACCTGCTGTTCCAACTTTTGTTAATGATAACTGTGAATTTGTTGAAGTAGAACTAGCAGTACCGTCAACTGTAGTCATTAATCCACCAGTTGAATAAAGATCAACACCTACCTCATCAGTTGGTAATTGAACAATACCGGCTCCTAAATTTATATCTAGTACATTACCAGTTTTTAATAAACCAATACCGGCCGTTATATTTGCAGCTCCATTGAACTGAGTAAATAAAATAGGATCATCACCTAATGTTGTTATATTATTAACTTGAGTCCAACCATAATCTGCATTAACATAACCTTTTTCAACAAATACTGCAGCAGAATTTATTTCATTTATAGGTGTTGTCTGATCCATATCAGTAGATCTTGACCAAGCACCTGCAGCGGCTACGTAAATACCGTTTTGTTCCGGTAATGCTTGATTTTTAACTAAAACTCGATTACCAGATAGTAGTACAACAGTATCAATTGTTAACAAACCACCAGTTGTTAAATCAATATCTTCAATTGATGCAGCTTTAACAGCGTTTTTCCAACTTAATCCAGCTATATTAGAGTCTACATAATTTCTATTTACTGCATCAGTACCGCTAGATGGAGCATCAGTTACGGTAATATGTGCTCCAGTTGGAATAACAATACTACCAGTCATTGATCCACCGGTTAAGTTTAATTTACCACCAAATTGTGTTTGTATTAGTGATGTTACACCTACTGAATAATTAACTTCTGCAGATGTTGCTGTAATAGCATCAATCCAAGTATTTTGCCCTGAAGTTAAATGTAAAGTGTAATCTGTTAAATGACTCGATGGAGCCGCATCAGTAATACCATAACCATCTAATGTTGTTGGATTGGTACCTGCAGTAACTCGACCTTTTATATCAACAGTTACTGATTTATATGTATTAGCAGAAACACCTGAATTTGCAAGCGTAGTTGAAAATGAACCAGTACCTGATCCAGTTACATCACCAGTAAGTGTTATAGTTTGATTTCCAGTGTTAGTACCAGATATATTAGATCCAGTTATAACACCAGTTGCTGTTATAGTACCGGTTGCTGCTATATTACCAACTACATCAAGTGCTTGAGTTGGTGTTGCTTTATTAACACCAAGATAATTATTGGTAGTATCAAAAATAAAAGTTGATAACCCACCAAAACTTCCATTATTATTAAGTTGAATAGATTCATAAGCTATAATACTATTATTAGGAAATGCATTAATAGGTGGAGTAAAGTTTGCGGTATATCTTGCAACACCCTTTGTTATTCTTATATCATCTAAATACCCTATAAAACCATATGAAGCTGGATAACCCATAATATAAGGACCTGCATTAGCCACTGTATAATTAGTGTTGTCTCCAGTATATTGAAGGTCTTGAGTTCCATTTAAATACATCGTAACAGTTGTTCCAACTCTACAAACAGCAAGATGATACCAAGCACCACTATATCCAATAGCAGTAGTCCCAGTCTGCCATCCATTAAACAGTATAGATATTTTTCTTTCACCGGTTGTATCTACTACTATTGAAAAATCCCCAACTCCTCCTGTATGAAATAAATGTGTATTGTAACCAGTGAGACTATCGAGTTTAAACCAGAATTCAACTGTAAAATTACCAGTACCGAATGCGAAATCACTAGCTCCATTAGAATATAAATATCCAGCATTTGCATTATTGTATAAACTTGATCCTCCAAATTTGCTTTGAGTAGTGCTAATACACGTTCCACCAGAAGATAGTATTGTTTTTGGAGTAAAGGCATTATCTGTAAAAACAAAGGCATTATTTTCTCCATCACCGTGAAGTAATAAAGACACATTTGCATAATTTGCATCACCAGTACTGGTGTATGTACCACCTGGTGATGTCTCTGTTACTACTCCCCAACTAGGACTAGTTCCGTTAGTTGTTAAATATTTGCCTGTATTATTTGATTGTGATGGTAAAATTGCATCTGGATCAATATTTAACGTTACAGTTCCACTAAGTCCTCCACCAGTTAAACCTGTACCTGCGATAATACCAGTTATATCACCTGATTGCCACTCAGTACCATCATAAATGTATAAACCTTTATCAAATGATGGATCTTCTATATCTGCAGATAAATAAAACATTCTACCTATTGTAGGTGAATTAGGGAATGTAGTGCCTATTTCAACATGTGCATTATGAATGGTTGCATCCGTAATAAGGGTTAAATTATCTACTAGCATATTATTACTCCTGTTATTGTATAATTATATTTATCAGAAGTAATAATTACACTACATTATTTTTCACCTAGATATTGTTTTAATTGATTTAATGGTTCAATCCAGCTTCTTGGTTGTTTTTGATAAAATATATGAACATTATCTCCATACCATGGAGTTTTATCTGTTGGGTTACACCAAACATAATAACACGATATGGGAACAATAACACATACTTCTTTTCCCATAGCTGCTGCAATATGTGCTATTGATGTACACGATGTGATTATTATATCAAGTTGATTAATACAAGCGAATAAATCTGTTAAATTATTTAGCCGGTATGATAAATCAGTAACATTTATAACATCATTCAGTTCTTCTAATCCATTATCTTTTTGTAATGAAAATAATTCAGCTTCTACATGTATGCTATAATACCATTACCTAAATCTGTACCAGAAGCTGGAGCGGTAGTTGGCAATGTTACTGTTAATCCAAAATCTTGTTCAATATATGCTTGAAATAAACTAATATTCCAATCGTTTGGTCCTGCGAATACTTTATTGTCTTTAACTAATACGTACATATTATTCTCCGTGAATATTTAATTGTTTATTTGTTTATTTATATGTTAGGATTAGCATCCATTTTGTAACTCAGTTACTTGTTGTGATAAATCTTGAACAGCAGCAATTAAGAATCCAATTAACTCTATATATTTCACAGATTTATATTCACCTGTATACTCAACAAGACTTGGAATAACTTTCTCTAAATCTTGAGCAATTACACCATAACCTTGAGTATTGTTAACATTCCAGTTGAATTGAGATGGTTTTAATTGATTAATAATATCTAAACCGTTTGTAAGTGGTAATATATTATGTTTTAATGTTTTATCAGAAGATGTTGCCATGTTAGTTGCAAATAATGTACCGGTACTTGGATTAAAAGTAAGCTTTGTTGATGCAACATCAATAGCTGATAATGTACCTGAATTTACAGTTGCAAATGTTGGATAATATGTTGCGTTAGTTGTTGTATCATCGGTAAGTGTTACTGAACTACCACCTCCACTTGAAACAGTTCCCCATTCAAGCCCAGTTGCACCTGTATTAGTTCTTAATACTTGAAGACTAGTGCCTAAAGTAGTTAATCCAGTACCACCTTGTGTTGTCGCTAATGGAGTACCTAATGTTAATGTACCAGTTGCTGTTATATTACCAACAACATCAAGTGCTTGAGCTGGTGTTGCTTTATTAACACCAAGATACTTATTTGTATTATCCCATATTAAAGTAGTTGGACCACCAAAATCTCCATTATTGTTAGTTTGTAATGATGTGTAGGTAGATATTCCACCAGTATTAACACTAGCAACATTAGGTGGTGTAAAATCAGTAGTATATCGAGCAACCCCTTTAGTTAAACGAACATCATCTATATAACCTGTAAGATAAGTAAATCCTCCCCCGTTAACTCCCGTGGCGCCTATAGTTAAATCCTCTGTATTATCCCAAAGACTTAACGTTGATGTCGTAGACTCTCCAGCAATTCCATTTAAAAACGTTTTTATGCTATTACCTGACCTAGAAATAGCTACGTGTGCCCAAGTATCTACCAATAGTGTTCCTATCAGTAATCCTGTATTACCTGTAACTGCCCAAGCATCAGCTACGGTATTTGCAGCTTGAAACACTATTTGGCTTGAACCTGCACTCTTAGTAATAATTCTATAAGGAGACCAAGCATTTATGTTAGACTTACTTAATATTCCATTTTGATTTGAAAAAGAAGTAATTCGAACCCATAATTCAATAGTAAAATCACCAGAACCAAAATGATAATCTACATTATCTATATAACTTAAGTAATCTTCTGTTCCATTAAAATACGCACTTGATCCACCAAAAACATATTGATCGGTACTTATATGAGTAGCTCCGTGAACACTCGCTGTTTTTGGGGTGGTACTATTGTCAAGAAATATTGTTGATCCATTTGTACCGTCGCAATGTAATAACAAAGCTACACTTGCGAAATTTGCATCTTCGTATGATACAACATTATATGTACCACCTGGAGCACCACCAGTGGCTGATGTAGCTGATGCAGATGTAATACGTCCTTTTGAATCAACAGTAATAACGGGTATTAAACTTGAACTTCCATAAGAGCCTGCTGTTACTGCGGTGTTCGCTAATGTTGCTGCAAATGAACCAGTGCCGGTTCCAGTCACATCCCCGGTGAGTGTTATTGTTTGATTTCCAGTATTTACGCCAGATAAATTAGATCCAGATATAGTACCATTCGCGGTAACATTAGTTACATCTGTAACTCCGTTAGGATATGCATACGCAACTGGTGTAAAGTTTGATGTATATCTTGCAACACCCTTAGTAATACGAAGCTCATCAAGATAACCTGTAAAACTATACCAAGATGGCCATTCAGCAATACATATTGGTCCTGATGTAGTATAATTGTTAGTGTCTGTATACGTAGCTCCTTCTTGTATACCATTGATAAACATTCTTGTAGATGAGCCTGATCTACAAAGTGCAAAATGATACCAATTACCAAGTGATAAACTTGTTGTTCCTGTGATCTTTGCTTCACTAGAAACCCAAAAATCTACTTTACGTTCTCCTGTATTATCATACACTACAGCGAATGTATTACCATCATGATAAAACGTTCCACGGTATCCGTATGAGCTAAGTGGGTACACCCACATTTCAAGAGTAAAATCAGATGTTCCGAAAACAATGTTAGATGACGCTGGAACTGTCAATTTAGATACAGATGCTCCATCTATATATAAAGCTGAACCATCAAATTTTGATTGAGTGGTTGAGATTACTGCTTGTCCACCAACTGTCACAGTCTTAGGAGTTGGTGAACTATCTATAATGTTAGTAGATCCATTAGTTCCAATAAAGTGCAATAACAAACCAACATTTGAATAACTTGTATCACCTGGTATGGTTACTATAGCACTATTACCACCACCAGAGGATGCTTGCCATGTAGGTGCAGATGAAGAACCTGTTGATGTTAATACATGACCAGATGTTGATTCAGATACATCAATATCTAATGTTAATGCACCACTTGTTCCCCCACCCGACAATCCTAAACCAGCAGTAACACTGGTTATATCACCTGTTTGCCAAGTTGCTCCATCATAAATATACAAGCCTTTATCATAGTTTGTAATATTTGTTGTTAAATAATACATTCTACCGATGGTTGGAGAGCTCGGAAATGCAGTACCGGGTTCTACGTGTGCATTATATATTGCTGCATCTGGTACAAGTGTTAAATCATCTGTAATCATGTTATTACTCCTATTAATGTATATAATTATATTTATATCTGTTTAATAAAAACTATTATAAATATATACATGAATACAATAGATCCTAAAATCAAACGACTGCAATTACAAATATTAATGTATCAAAAAACTATACAAGATTTAGAGGTAAAAATGCGTCGGGAGCAACGTAAAAATGCAGATTTAATACGTACAATTAATAAGATGAAAAGAGAACAAACATGAAATTAGCACAAGTGTTAGAAGACATATCAGATGCAATCCCATATGAAAAAAATATGGCTATTCGCAAATATATTAAAGCTGGTGCACACGATACAGAATCGGTGTGGTTTAGCGCTCTTGAATTAGTACACAGAGCGTATAAAGAGGAAAACGTTGAAAGACCGACCCCAGCTTTAAAAGACTCGTGGGACCAATATGAGGATAATATTAGTTTTGCAGTAACTCAATTACAAGATGCATCTAATAAGGGAATACGTGATGAATCGTGGAAACAAACCACTGCAAATACTAAATTTTTTGGATATTAAACAGATGTTGGATTAAACTTTTTATTACAAAATTTACATTCAATATAATTATTATGTAATACTAACATATCTATTGGATGTACACATTCTTCAACCATAATTTGTCTCAATTGATTAATTTCATCGTATATTGGTAATATAGATGCCCGCAGTTCAATAATTTGTTCTTCAACTGGATGAATTTGTGCAATGAGTTTTTGCATATTATCATGTTTTCGAGTCCAAGAAATTCTGTCGCTTAATGTTGCATGATTTGCAACAAAATTCAAATCATATTGCTCTTTTTCATCAACATTCATATCTTCAATTGATTTTTTCTTTGGTCTTGCCATTGCTACTTACCTATTATACCTAATGATATTATACACGCTGCAAAATTAATTTCAGGATCACTATAAGTGTAATGCCTATATAAAAACTCTGCGATTGTTACTATACCAGAATCATAATTATCTGGGTTTGTGAACTTTTTAGATATATGGAGGTTATCATATAATAATCTATATATTTCTTCATATTCAGTTGCATTTGAAATACTTGTCGTAACTAATTCACGAACTTTCCCCCACTTATCTTTAGAGATGTAAGATAATACATCAGAACTTAACGCTCCCAATGTTTCTATAGAAGATGACACCAGAGCACCATTTATGGTATGTTGCTGCGTGAGCTTAATTATTTTCCGTATATCAGGGTATCCCTTATCAACTAACTTATCTATTATATCAAATGTTCCATCTGTTATTTTTACATTTTCTTTAATAAGAATTTTTACAACCATTTCTGTGATATCATTTTTGTTACCGGCAATCATTTTAAATTCTTCACATCTAGATCTTAATTCGGGCAAAATCTTTTGGATGTAGTTACAATTGTGAGATATTAACCCGTTTGTAATATACCAATGATAATCGTTAAAACAGCAATCATATACTGGAGTATTAATTACAGTATCATTAACAACTTCTATTATAGTGTCATTAATATGTCCATCAATATAGTAATTTTGTTTCCACTCTGTAAATGTATCAAAATTATATCCTAATTGTTGTTCTTTATACATCAAATAACCAAGAATGTCATCAGACATTGACTTATCATAATAACTACCAATACATAATAAATACTGTTTAATAGAATTTTGCGTTAATATTTGTATAGATTTACCTACCCTATTATCTTGTTGTATTCCAAACCCTCCTGATACATTAAATGTGTGTATATGACTTATAATATTGAATGATTTAAGTAAATCAACAATACCTTCCATAAATTTTTCATCTAATTGATCTTTATGAAAATGTTGACCAAACATTATCGGATTAACAGTTTTTCCGTTTTTTTTATTGATTACACACCAAGTTGCATCTGCGTCAAATAAACCTTGTATAAATCCTTTTTTAAATAAGTTAGAACTATAACAATGTTTTGGTATTGTTCTATATTGAATAGTTTTATTACCAGTAGCGGCACCAAAATATTCAAATAATAAACTTAATGCTTTATCTCCCCAACATATACACAATCCATTAGAATTTTTTCCATTATTACTAATCTTAATGTTAGTTTGTTTGATTTTAGAAATATCTTTTAGTATTTTGATTAATGTATTTGGATTATCAGCGGCAAAGTGAATATTAGTTGATAAATGACCGTCACCATGCAACATACCTATTAATCTTCCCATTGATAATATAAGATCATCTGTAAAATCGAGATTTAATGATTGTATAATAGATTCAACAGATAACATTGCTGCTTTTTGTCTCTGTACATGAAAGTTAATATGGTCATTATACTTTTTATGAAATAAAGTCTCATATTCATATACAACTCTATTATATTCATTAATTAATGATTCTGTTATAGTGTACTTTATATATGCATTTTGTGTACGGGTATGTGGTATTAAAAATTGTTTAATCTTTTTAATAAAATTTCTCGCTTGATTAATACTAATGTTATTAACAGCTGCGGCAATAATACTTATACTTATTTCTTGTATATTGTTATTAACAATCCATTTATATATTTGATGGTGCGCAGATATAAATACAACTACAGAATTTTCTGCTAAATAATTAAACTCACTATTATACGGTATTGATTTATTATAGTGTAACCAATCCTTAAAATCATTTAAATCAAAAAAGTTTAATAAAGTTTCATACTTATAAGAATTGCCGTACATTGCCCTAATATTAATTAATACATTATCACCAATTAATAATTCTTTAGCAGTAATTTCACCATTTAATGTTAATAATACGTGATTAGGAGTAACTGATATATCTTGTCCGTGTTGAGTTTTTAATCGTACCAAACAATCAGTATATGAGATTTTTGTACTTTGATTTTGTAATAGCGTTAATTTATTAGAAATTATTTGAACTCCTGGAGTAACATTATCAATATTTTGATACCCATATGGAGTATATACTTTTGTATCTCCGGTTACACAAGTTAAAATAAAACTTGCAACATCTACATAATCCAGCATCATTGCTCTTAATACTGATTGAGCACTCTGTGAAAGATAATCTGCCTCATCTAGTAATACAACTTTATATTCACCCATCGCTGTTGTAGTTATAAAACTTTTAACCACATCACGTATTGTTTCAACATTATTATCATCAGATGCATTTATTATCTTTACATCTAAAGGATCGATTCCACATTCATTTATTAATATATGAGCTAATGTAGTTTTCCCAGTTCCTCGTGGACCATAAAATAATAAGTTTGGAATACTGCCTTTATCAATTACTTGATTAAAATACTGTTCATGCATTCCTGTTTCAAATATAAAATCAGCTATCTTTGTTGGCTGATATTTTTTATCCCATGGTACGTTTTTTATAAATGTCATGATTAATTATTATATCTAATATCGTCAATTAGTTGTTTTCGTTTATTAACATCATCCAACAATTGAGTATGTTGGATTTGTTCTTCAGTAAGTGGTGTATCTTTAATAGCAGATTCTACTTGATCTGAATCGATGTGATTTGGCTCTATTATATGGAGCATTTTATTTGAATTCAACTCATTCTGCATTTTTTCATCATAAAAAAGTTTTAATGATATATTTACAGATATGGTAAGTGCTACAGCTAATGGATCAAAAACTATAATTAATAAAATAATTAAATATGTTGTTGCTATATCAACATCTTTATGTAACGCTTTTGCAACATAAATTATAGGTCCAACATGTAGTTGAGTATTAATTTGTGCTTGCTGTAATAACGATAATTCTTTTCCAATTTCAGTTATTCTATTATCAACAACCGATATATCATTACGAGCTTGTTTTGCTGTTTCATCTTTTCCAGTAAACATCCAACGTTTTGTGCCTTTTTCAGCACCAACTACTGCTTTAGCTGCTTCAGCTCGATACTTATTAATTTCATTTTTTTGTTCAATTAAAACTTGTTTTTCAGAAACAAGTTGTTCAATTTTAACTTTATTATTATTAAGTACGAGCGTATCTTCTTGATACCCTTTAGATAAAAATGAAAATATCCCTACTGATGTAATTACAACTAATATAATTACAGCAAACGATAAGTATAGCTTTAATATCCAACCAATTTTATACCAATATCTGTATAAAAATGATGCTGTCATTAGTTTTCCTGCTTCTAATGCAACTCCCATAAAAATAACAGGCATGAATTCACTCGAAAAAGTATAAGCTAACCCATAGATTGAGAAACCTGCGGCGGTAAGTGCGATGCACAATGTTATAAAGGTTTGTATTATAATAAAAAACATAGTGAAACTCCAGATAAATATTTCATTAGTATCAATATTTATCTGGTGTACAATTAATCACTTCTGCACTTCATTACTAAACTATTTTTTTCTAACACACATAACCCATTCTTCTGTAGTACGCCAAACTTTATTTCCATCGGACATTGTACATCCTTCAGTCCATTTAAGGGTTTCAATTAAAATATTATCACCAATAACAATTTCTTTAACTTCAGGTCCAATTGCCAATACAGTTGCCCACCTTGCTGTTGACGCATCCATTGAATAACTTTTATATACAATACCAGATTCAGTTTTATTATTAAATTCATTCCCAATAACCATGTCATCAAAAACAAATATAATGGAATCATGTAACGGTGTTATTGCCATACTACACCTTTTTTGATTTACTTGTAATAATATCAGTTGGATCTGTAGCATCAGACGCTAATGAAACCAACCCCTCTTTTAAATTAGGCTTTATACCCATACCCAATTTATTTGGATCTAATGTACTTACTCTACCTTCAGCTTTTACAACAACTGGTGGATTGTTTTTTGATTCTTCTAATTCATGTTGTATTTTTAATTTACCGAAATCAACAACTTGTCCTAACGTACTTATTACTTTTGACATACTCTATTCTCCTGTGAGAAATTCACTAAAATTTAAATCGTATAATACACTATCAATATCATGCACTCCTATTAAATATAATACATAGCTTGATACTGAACTACCCCTTCCTACTCCCCATACTACGTTTTCTTTGTTAAACGTATCTATAATGTATATTAATGCTCTTAATAAATCATTTAGATTTAATTTGTTATATATTTTTAATTCTTTTATGATTCGGCTTACTCTTAATATAACATCTTTATCACTTAAATGACATTCTATAACTTCATTTCCTAATTTGTCTAATATATAATTTTTGATATTTATCTGTTTGTATTCATTGGGAATATTCCAATTTGTGTTAAGCTCTTTATTAGCCGTTTTTATTGATATTTGATTATCACTGTTTACTAATCTATTGTAATCATTAATCTCTTTTGTTATTTCTGTTGTATACAAATTACCTTTAAACTTATTTTTCAATACTAATGATATTAACTCTGACGGATTTACCGTTACAGATCCATCATACCACAACGTTCTATCTAGTAGTTTTGTATTCACTACATAAATGCTGATTTGTATTCACCTACTATAATATCAGGTGTTTTATTTAGATCGATTGCCTTATATAAAGGAACAGGTGTATTGTTTATTGCAGTACCTGTTGTATTAGTTGAATGTTGCTGATCATATTGATCAAATGTCGACTGATACTGTGGTTGATAATTATGTTGAATTGGTGTATTATTCGAATAAACTACTTCTTGCAATATAGCAATCTTCATAAGAACTTTTTTCCATTGATCTGAACTTGGGCACCAATCAGCTCCTTGCATATCTTGCACCCCTAAAATCCATGATTTAAATTCATTTACCGATATCGATGTTTTTTCTGTTATTACTTTCTTTTGTTTTTTTACTAATGACATATATTCTCCTTAGTTATTAATTTATAATATCACTAAGATCTTTATTTCGTAAAAATCTATTATATGTGTCTGAAAATGATATCGTAACCCATTTTTCTGTATCAATTGAATGACATAACATTAAATGTCTATTAAAAGATGGATAAGTGTTTACTGCTTTCAGTTCATAATCGATTACTGTTATAATTGCCGGTTCAGGTCTTAACATACTAGATCCGTATACAAGTGCACTGTATTGTTTATTTGATAAATCTGATATCACAATAGAATCAAGTTGTGTTGTATGAATATCATACACTAACATATACCAATTAGCTGGTATTTTACAATGATAACCACGAATATCAAGAGTTATTGTTGGACATACAACTTCTTCTAACATTTTAATTGGTGTTAATGTATAATCCATCATATTGAGGTCCAAAACCCACATGTAATCTGATACAATCGGTACATATAACGAATCAATTATAATTGTTTTATTTTGTTCGTCTTGTATTAACACAAATTTATATCTCCATTATAATATTCAATTGTATGTTTTTTATAAAAATAATTCGCACCTTTATAATACTTTATCCTTTGTTTTAAATGGTTATTTGATATAACCATATTACCACATATGTCGATAATGTCTACTGAATCTTTATCACGACCTTTTCTAAGACCACGACCAATTGTTTGAATTGTATTTATAAATGACTTCCCCCCATCTATATATATCAAAATAAAAATACGGTCTATCGATAAACCTACACCTGCGATTTGTTTTGTACAAATTACAATTAAATCATCTTGAACTTCAAATAAATCGTATACCTTTTGTCTTATAGCATCTTTATCTTTTCCATGTAAAAATACCGCATTTGGAATTAATTTTGTTAATTGTTTACCGTACACGATGTTATTAACTAATATCAATGTATTACCTATTTTACTTGATTTACTTTTTTCAATTATATAATTTGCAATCCATTGTTGTCGGGTGATACAACTCTTTAAAAAATGTAATTCTTCCTCATATAATAAATGTTCAATTTCATTTACGCCACTTTTTTGTAAATAAGCTACATCATTTAATTGCACTATACTAATATTAGGAGTTGCTAACCAACCTGCTTCAATTAAATCTTTTGCATATGATGTAAATATTACATCACCTAATACAACTTTAACTAACATTAAATCAACTGGGTGATCTGGTAATGTACCGGTTAACCCAAATCTGTGCGCAATATTCTTTCCGTACTCTGATAGTAATGATTGGAGTATTTTCGCACGACTTCCGTGGCAATTTGATACTACTACTCCATTTGCAATATAATTATGATTATTTTCAACATGTAAATTATATACATCACCAATATAATCTATTTCTTCAATTTTTAGAATGTTTGTCATTTTTTAAACCTTCTTTAATTTGTTGAGATCTAATCGCTGGATTATAAGCAGTGCTATCATAGTACGCAAGTGCTGATTTTCGTAATTTGTTGTGATATAATATCAATTCTTCTTCTGAAAGTGATTGTAAATATATTTTACGTTTTTGAGATATTAATTGTCCATAAATTTCTTTTTCTTCAATAGATTTACTATTCATAGTTTGTCTCGCTTTATTTCTTGATATTCTTTTCTGTTCTTCAATAGGTAAATGACAAGTTCCAATTTCTATATGTTTATCAAACCAAAGTTTTGAATTAAATTGTTTAAAGCATATAGTACATAAACGATTTTTTCGAGCTTGTTCTTTCTCTATTTTGTTATTATATCGTATTTGACATTTTATAATATGAATATTATAAAATGTTTCATTTCTAAAATTTGTTTTATCGCATATAGGGCAAGTATAGTTTAGTATTTGTTTTATTGGGATAATTTTTATTTTAGGTATTTTAAGTATTTTAACTTTTGGTATCTTGCACTTGTGTCTATTAATATTTTTTGTTGTGCTTCTACAAGAAATGCAACTACATATAAAATATGTTACTGTTTCGTTTATTATTCTAGTTTGTAAATTTCTTTTCCATATTAATGTTTTTTCTTCCAATGTTTTATTATAAAAATTTTCCTGCCATTTTTTAATCCTGTTAACTTTTTGTTCCAATGTTTCATTTGCTCTACGAGTTTTAGCAAGTGTTGCAATTATTTTTGAACTCTCAATTCTCAATCTTTCATATATTTTACTATTAACTTTATATTCACCTCTATGTAGTTGTGCTGGTTTAGCGTTAGCCATACACCTTACAGCTAACCACATTTTTCCACCAATCGTACGCGCAAGTAATAAATGTGCGATAAAATGTTCTCTAGGGGTAAGTTTAATTATATTAAAATCAGAATTTTCAAACTCCTTAAATAATGACCTTGGTAGTATGTGATGTTTTTCAAAATATATTAGCTTTCTATTAGAATCTCTTGATTGAATTAACTTTATATATCTATTAAGATTATGATAGGATTTAATCTTGATTTTATTAAAATGTTCTAAAAACATAGTACTTGATCTGTTAATGTTAATGCATCAACCCGCTTCCAACCACTATCTGTTAATACTTTATGATTTCCTGTAATAATTAACTCTTTATTATTATCTAATGTAATTTTAAATATTTTTTCAATTTGTATTTTTGGTAAATTTTTGTATATTTTTTTAACTGGTTTATATTCTTGACATTTTGTATATTCATTATATGTTAATACTAAATCACCAACACTTAAATCTTTTATATATACTTCACCAATATCTGTTTTAATTTTAGTACTAGGATGTACACACTCATCTGATATAATTACTTGAAACAATCTTATCAAATTTGGATTATTTTGTAATGTTTGCCAAGTAGATACAATATGTTGATGGTTAAGGTCTTTTATTGTACCATCATATTGCCCAACATCTAATTGTAATATATCAAACTGTTTTAAAGTTTGAGTAACTAATGTACTTGATGGGACTACTGTAATTGTTTTACATCCAAGTTTTCCATATATGTCAATTAATACACCGTTTAATATAGTATTATGAGTTATTAAACAATTATCTGTTATGTATAAATGATCTGAGTCTTCAACTAATATACATTGTGTTGGTTCGTTTGAAACTAATTGTACATAATCAACTCGCCTACTATGCATCAAATTATTTCCGTGTGCATCACTACTATGCTTAAGATAATTTGTAACATATTTCATATTACTAAAAAACGCACAGGGATCTTTATGATGTATAGTAATTGCAAATGAACTAACTTTACAAGCTCCACCTTGTAACCATACCATTTCTTGAATTTGAAATGCTAATGATTCTTTAATCTTAATAACACTTATACTACCTATATTTGTTATATTACCACATGTATCACACAATCCTTTCAGAAACAGTGCACGTACTGCTGAAGTACTGTATATGTATTCATCAGGTATTTTAATATTATTATAATCAAGTTGTAAATCAATTATATTATTAATATCTTCAACATTTTCATTATTAGAACATAAACGATATAAGTTATCACGCATCCAATGAACATCTATACCATAAGAACTAAGATTATATTGTAATCTTGATAATATATTATTAGGTATTCCCTCCAATATCACTAATTCTTGACATTCTTTAGATAAAAACGGTATTATAGCTCCCATAACGTACGGAGATACTGTATATTCTTTTTTATTAAAATCAATTGCAACTGGAATTAATGGAATTTGAGGTCTATGAGGTACACTCATATTTGAACGTGTAAATAATTCTTTAGTATCACATATTGTAAACGGTTTACTACCTTTAGCAACAGTTTTATCATTATGAACAATCCACAAATGATTTGCACAACAACTAGCAGTAGCTCCATCATTACAAGTTATTTTATAAACATCTGTATTACCTTGTGGATATACTCCTATTACTTTCGTTATAGTATTTTTAGGAGTCATTACTAAATCATCAATTTTAATCTCACCCATTTGTACCCATCCATTAGGAGTAAGTACTTTTGATGTTAATGGTTGAGATTTTCCAAAACCTGTCCCAGCTAATAAAATCCCACTACCTAAATTTATAGCCATATTTGCAGCTTCGATTTGATGATCTGCCAATTTGTAAGGTGTTTTTGTTTTTAGATTAATAATATGATTAAAATAATTAGCATCAACCACAACATCAGGTGTATGAGTAACTGCTGTTCGTTTATCAATTAAATTTACTTTATAACCAAAATTGACAACAATTGGGATAATATTATTCAACAAAAAGATATATGTTTTTCCTTTCTTAGTAAAAAACTCTTTTTTTCCATCCCAAACACCTAATTTAAAATATGCATTCCAAAGATAATCTTTAGTAAGTAAATTATATTTGTCGTGTAAATAATCTTTATCAATTGGAAAGAGTCCTGTAATTATACAATGTACTTCATCTAATAATGTAATATTAACAGATTTTGGTATACTTATGACATCATTCATTATATAACCCAATCTTCTTGATTTGTTGTTTTTAATTTGGTTAAGTTATTTAAACTATATCCTCGCATTTTAAAACTATCAACTATACTCATATATTGTTCATACACTTCTTTCGTATGTAACACAAGAATTGACATATTTATATAATCAACATCATGTTTAATATATACTTCTTTATCTTTTTGAGTTAAGGCTCGATCGTGTTTCTCTGTAAATTTTTGCCACTTTATACTATGTATTGTGGCTAATTTTAGTTCCATATATTCATAAATTATTTTTAATTCTGCTCGTTTAGTATCATAAAAACTATACCAACCGGCTTGTTCAATTACAGCTGTATCAATTCGTTTATATTGTATTTGTAGATGAGTATTAAAATCCACTAACTCGTCCCTATAATATTGCAATACACTATCCACATTAGCTATATCTTTAATAATTAAATCTAATGTTATATTCATATTAATGTAAACGTTTTTTTAATACTGGAGAATGTGTATAAGTACGGTTAAGTTCTTGTTGAGCTGTTGATTTCGCAGCTTCATCAGTTAAAAATTCACAGACTTTTATATTTGATTGAGTTAATAATACATTAGTTGGAACACCAACATTAAACGCTTGTGGTGTTTCAACTAATGTATTTTCAACCACTGTAGCAAACACAAAAATTCCTGAAACAATCATGACATCATCTATTCGAACAAGTACACCAACAGTTAAAAAATATTCTTTAATTCCGTCAACTGCAAATTGTAAACACTCAATTATATCAGCAGTTATATTTTCATAATCTTTCATTCGTTGATTAAAGAGAGCTTGTATTTTTATAGTTATATTTTGCATGTTCTTACCTATATATCAATCTTCTGTCGTATCATCCTGAGTATTTAAGAGATCTTCACCTTTTTTTACACGTTTACTTTTTGCAGTTACAATTTCTTCAATATCAATATCATCATTATCGACTTTTACTTCAATAAATCTTGATTCAATTGCTTTGCATTTTTCAAGTATTGTTGGAAAATGTGGAGTTAATTTATCTTCACCATGTACTCTAATATCAGTACCGGTTACTTCATACCAGCCCTTTCCTGTAACAACTCCTAAACTTACAGCAGCATTAAATAATCCACTATATGGATCCATTCCTGTATCATATGGAACATCAATTGTAACTGATTGAAATGGTTTACAAAATCGAGTTTTAGGTACATCAACTTTCATTCTTATACCAAATTGTTTATTATCACCATCTTTTAATCTTAATTTTGTAGCCATTAAAATTTGAGAACAAGAATATTTCATTGCTTCTGTAACGATAGCAGGGTCTGCAAACATTCCCTGACCTCTATAAACTTGTTTCGTTACAATAGCAGAAACATTAGTTCCTTTTATGTCTTGAACAACTGCTCGTAAAAATGCTTTAATTTGTTTTATTTGTTGACCTTGGTCTCCAGCTGTTTCGCCTTTTAAATAATGTTCATATTCAGATTGTGTCATCAACATATCAAGACTATCAACACATATAATTATTTTTGGTGCATCAGCGTTAAATCCATAATCTTTTTTATATCCCTTCATAAATGCTGAAATCACTTTTACTGCTTGTGGAATTGTAGTTGGTGATGCGTATGCAAACTGATCTTCATCAACATTAACACCAATTCCAGTTAAATATGGTTCATCTAATGCATTCTCTGTATCAATAACTAACACAAACGCACCTTCCGCTTGAGCTGCTTTTAAAATATTACCACAAATAAAACTTTTACCTGCTCCTGAAAATCCACATATTGCGGTAATTCTTCCTTGTGGAATACCATCATCAAAACTTATACCTATAATTCCATTAAGTACATGATTACCTGTAGAGAACCAATATCTTGGAGGTGATGCATCAGTTGATATACCCTCCATTTTTTTTATAGTTTGCCTGTAGTCTTTTAAAAATCCCATTGTCATATTTATTTACTCCTTTATATAAAATGCGTACTATAGATTGAACTATAGCACACATTTAAATTGAATCAAAATAACTTATTGAGTAACAGGTCTACGTGCACGTAAAGACGCAAGAATTTGTTCAGCTTCTTCATCAACTGCATCATCAGTTTCTTCTGCAACAGGAGTTGAATTCGTAGTAGATTTATTAGTTGATTTTACTTTGGTGGTAGGTGGTGTAATTGGCTCATCATCTTCCTCATCATCACCTTGACTATAATCAACACCATTTAATGCTGCATGAAACATCGCTTCTACTTTTTCATATCCTGGATTTGCAGGTAATAAAGATGTTAAGTCAACTAAAGATGATGTAACTAATTCAATAGTGTTTTTATCTAAATTAGATGGTTTGTTTTCAAATTTACTGCGTGAATAATCAGCATAATCGCCAGATTGGGTTTTTTTAATAATAAAGTTTGTACCACCATTATATTCAATGGGCATTTCATCAAATTCACCAGACTCAAATGCATCTTTAATACAATCATAAATCTTTGTACCTAATTGTACATATTTAACTGTATTTTTGTATGTTTCACCTGTTTCGGTATTTGGTGTAATCGGATCTTCTAAAATTAAAACTTGTGCAAGATATTGCAATTTACGATAATATTTTTTTCCATTTGGGCTGTCTTTACCTTCAGATTTGTAATAAGCAGCAGCTGCTTTACAAATCGGACATTCGTTTGTTGGATCATATTGTTTCAAACAAGCTACTTTTTTCTTTTCGCCGTTGATAACTAATTCATGATACATTTTTTTGACTAAAAACCCTAATGGATTGTCTTCATTTAAATCAGGTAAAAATCTGATTTTTGCAACATTACCTATTGCCATTTCCCAGAATGGATAATAATTATTATTACCTGATGATTCACCGCTAGATTTAGCTGTGAAATTTGCTTTAAGTGTTGCTAAATTAAACTTACTCATAATTGATACTCCAAAAAATTAAATTAAATTAAAAAATCATAAAATGAACTGTCAAAATATCTTGACTTATAATCCCACAAGTCCATTGCGGGTGCTGTTTAGCACATGAAAAATATTATATGTGCTTTTAGAGCTATAAGCAACTAATTTACGCTCTTTTTTATTAGTTGCTTATATTATTTATCCTGAATACACAACGGGGTCGATATTATTTTGGTAATTGAGACAATAAATACTCAATTTTTGCTGAACTATTTTCAACTTGTTGAGATAAATCCTTAACCGCTGAAATCAAGAATCCAACTATGTAATTATAGTTTACTGACTTATATTCACTACCTTCGTATACCAGTTCTGGTAATAAGTTTTCAATTTCTTGAGCAACAACACCATATCCTACTTCACCAGTTCGCTTCCAGTTAAATTGTCTTGGTTCAATTTGATTGATAATATCTAAACCATTTATTATGGTCACAATATTTTCTTTTAATGTTTTATCAGAAGATGTTGCCATGTTAGTTGCAAATAATGTTCCTGTACTTGGATTAAATGTTAATTGTGTATCAGATACTTCTAAAGTTGTTACAACTCCTGATGTTGTAGTACTAAATGTTGGGTAACATGTATTGTTTGTAGTTGTATCATTAGTTACGGAAATACTACCACTAGACACAGTAGCCCATTCAAGTCCAGTTGCACCTGTATTTGTTCTTAAAACTTGAAGTCCTGTTCCTAATGTTGATAATCCAGTACCACCTTGTGTTGTCGCTAGTGGAGTTCCTAAAACTAAAGTGCCAGTTGCTGTTATATTACCAACAACATCAAGTGCTTGAGTAGGTGTTGATTTATTAACTCCAAGATAATTATTAGTATTATCCCAAATAAAGCTTGATGACCCACCTAAAACACCATTATTATTAAATTGAATAGATGTGAGTGTACCAATAACTGCAACATTAGAAAATGCTGCAGTAGGTGCAGTAAAATTAGAAGTATAACGAGCGATACCTTTAGTTACTCTAAAGTCATCCATATATCCTTTATAATCCCATCCACTACTATTACCACCAATAGTAGGATAATTGGGAGCACATGTGACATTAGTACTATTAGTAACAGTAGTTGCTACTTGAGTACCATTTATAAATAATCTTAAATTTGTTCCAGATCTGGTTAATGCAAAATGAGTCCAAGTATTATCAGGAAGAGTATTAGGTCCTGAGTTAATATACGATCCAGCTACATTAATATATATATTATTATTACCGTATTGTGCTATAGATAGTCCAACATCCATAGGTTGTTGATTTGTATATATGCATATAGGATATCCATTAGGAGGAAAAACAGGATATAACCAACTTTCAATAGTAAAATCTCCAGTACCAAACGCAAAATCAGCAGATGTTGGTATATTCAAATAATCTCCACCTCCATCAAATAATATACTAGCTCCTCCAAACTTGGAGTTAGTTGTACTTATTTGTGCATTTCCAGATCGAGTAATTGTTTTATTTAATAATGAACTATCGGTAAATGTTGTAGATCCATTAGTTCCATCTCCGTGTAATAATAGTGTTACACTGCTAAAATTAGAATCTCCAATAATATTAGTATATATTCCACCAGGATTACCACTAATTACAGTTGTTGTTAACCCTGTTATTCTACCTTTAGCGTCAACTGTAATTACAGGAACTGACATTGAACTACCATATGTGTTAGCAGTAACTCCAGTATTACTTAATGTTGTTGTAACAGATCCAGCACCAGCTCCGGTCACATCACCACTTAAAGTTACATCTGTAATATAAGGTTCTTGTGTACCTGCAGTTGCATTTCCCCAATCATTTATAGTTAAGCTATTATATGTACCTGGAGTAATACCTGTTGCTCCAGTGTCTCCACTCGTAACACGGCCAGTTGCATCAACTGTAACAATTCGATAAGTACCAGGCATGACACCATTATTACTTAATGTTGTTTCTATGTTTACTGTACCACTACCTGTTATATCTCCAGATAATGTAATTTGTTGATTATCTGTTAAATATATTGTATTTTCAGCAAGAATTACTAAACCTGTATCATTTACAGTTACTGTATTATATGTTCCAGGTGTCACACCTGACGATGGATTCGATCCACTTATTACACGACCATTTATGTCTGTTGTTACTGATGTGTATGTGCCAGGGGTACCAACACTACTTAATGTTAGCTCAACTATAGCATTACCAGTTCCAGTTACATCTCCTGTATATGTAACAATATTATTATCTGTTAAGTAACTAACATTATTTCCACTTGTAACTCGTCCGTATAAATCTACCACTACATTATTATATGTACTTGGTACAACTCCAGTAGTAACTAAATCTAATCCACTAAGTGTTGACACAAGTCTTGAATTCGTTACAGTTATAGCTGATATACTATTTCCAGTTTTTAATAAACCATTACCTACAGTTATTTGACCTAATCCATTAAATTGGACAAATATCATACTAGACTCATCAGGTATAATTGGATTTGGAGTTGTTAATACCCATCCTGTTTGACTATTAATACTTCCACTCTGTACAAAAACGTATAATCCCGTATGTACTTCTAAAACTTCATCAGTATCTGTTGTACGAGTCCAAGCACTAACAGAAGCAGTATATATTCCATTTTTTATATTATTATTTTGATTTTTAATTAATACTCTATCGTTTGCAGACAATTCTATACCATCAATAGTTGTTAATCCTGCTAATACTGGAATATGTGTTGTTGATGCTGCTACCACAGGATCAACGAACATAAAACCGGAACTTGCATTATCAACATATTGTTTATTAACAGCATGATATGGACTAGTTGGTGTTTGTAAAATAGATAATATTCCTGAAATTGTACCTCCAGATGAATCTATTTTTGTATCATACAATGAATTTAATACACTTTGTACATCAGAGGCTATTAATGAATTATGAGCTGTTGTTGGTATACTTAATGCTGTATGAACATGTGGTAATGCAACTCTCGCATTAGTCATTCTCGGATCATTATTACCAACAACTATAGGATTAATTGGTAATATTGCATCTACTGATAATTTAGTTGCACCAAATCTAATAGTTGACGCTAATCCTATAATATTATTTACTTGTGAAGATGAAGCAATTAACCCAGGCATAAATATAATTGAATCTATAGATATTACTCTTGCAATTGGAGATCTACTTGGTCTTATTGGATTAAGTGTATTTGGATCAGTAACAGTTAATTGTCCATTTATATCTAACCACAATAGTTGATTAATTTGTGTCCAATTCCAATCTGGATTTGTAATTTTACCTTGCAGTGTAACACTAACATGATCACCTAATGTAGCGCTATCCATCGCCATAGCAATATTTGATATTCCAATATCTTCAGCACTAGCTAATTTTAATGTACCATCTGATAATGTACTAACTACAGAGAAAGCATTAATATTTTCTATAACTTGAGCCCAAACTGTTTTAGCTTCAATATTAGTTGCACTAATATTATTACTATCATAAAAAATAGTATCTTCAGTTGTTAAAAAGGTTTTTAAATTTCTTTTTATTGGTGTGCTTGTAGAATCAAATAAAATACTACCGGAATTTCTTGGAGTATTATTTCCAGATTGTGATACACCAGCTATAGCTAATGTTAAAGTTGTAGTATTTGCTAATATACCGGCAAGTACTCGAATTTTTTCGATCCATGCAAAACCATCCCACACACGCATTGTATTATCATTAGTATTAAACCAATGAGTATTCAATATAGGAGTTATTGGAGTGGTTTTTTGATACACAGGAACAACAGTTGTACTTGTGTATGTTATTTGTGCAGTTCGGGTGTTTATATCCCAAAATAACCAATATGTCTCTAATGGTGAAAATATTTGAATCCACGCAGGGGTTATTGATGTTTTTCTATCTTCTGTTATTAGATACTCAGCATCACCGTGAGATGCAGTTATTGTAATCCCTGCGTCCATGGTGTTGATGGCAACCACACCACTTTGATATACAAGGAAGTTAGTTGGGGCTTTAATTATACCTTGACGGATTGTTACATACATAGGAATACCTTCTCATAATTTTTAATATACTTGTATTTATGAGAAGGTAGCTATTTATATGTTTCCTTTATACAGGAATAATATTACACGGAGTTGACGCTTGATATATCATCATATATGAACCTGCAACTGTTTTACCAACATCAGCTGAGTTAAAAAACATTAATCCTTCTTCTGGACACATCACCGCTCCACCTGCAGCTGGTGCATTTTGTGGATATGAAACATATGATGCTAATGGTGTTCCGTTAATTGTAATATCTGTTGAATTTACTAAACTTGAACGTAATTGTTTTGTATTGTGAATACCTGTTCCAGTTATACTATTTCCTAATCCTACATAATATCCAGTACCACAAGAATCAACAGTTATTGGATTTACATTAAATGTATATGTTCCATTTGTAGTATCGGTATATCTTGCTCTAATACCATACGAGAAGTTTGTATCAGTAGTCGAGTATCTCACAACACCTGCTGTTGAAAATGTTAATGTAGTACCTGATCGAGTTATGTTCCAAGACGTTGAGTTAGTTGTATTTATTGATGCAGTTACCAAATTAGTACCAGTGCTTACCACTGACACAATTGGGTTTGCATTATAATTTGCTATATACACACTACTATTGCTAGAACAATACACTAAGTCATATGGTGCATAACCCACTGTAGTTGTGGTAATTACAGTATTTGTACCTGGGTTTATTACTGTTACACTATTTCCTCCGGCATTTATTACATACAATCTATCACTCGCAGGGCAATAAATAATGTTTCTTGGATTTGCCCCTACTGAAATTGTTGTTATTACTGCATATGTAATTGTATTAATTACTATTACGGTATTATCACTAACGTCAACAACATATAAACTAGTGTTACTCGAACAATATGTAATACCCATTGGTGTTGTAATACTAGATACGGTAGCTACTACTGTATTATTAGTTGTGTTTATTACTGATATTGAATTACCGTTATAATTTGTAACATATAAAAACCCAGAGTTGGCTGCATATGTAATTTTTGCGGGGTTGGTGCCTACGGTAATTGTAGCTGTTACAGTATTAGTACTTGGAGTAATAACCATTACGTTATTTGAGCCATAGTTAGCAGTATATATTTTATCACTAACTGAACAATAATAAATATAATACGGATTGGTATTAACACCACTAATGGTAGTTACTACTGTATTAGTGCTTGGATTAATAACAGATACTGAGTTACTTACTTGATTCGTGACATATATTCTATCATTGCTAGAACAATATGTAACACTAATTGGGTTAGAGCCAACATTAATTGTTGATACTACTGCATTAGTATTTGGATTAATAACAGACACATTGGCAGTGTTATAGTTAGCAGCATATATACTATCATTCGATGAGCAATATCCTATTCCTATTGGATTTGGATTTGTCATTGCTGGAGGTGTTGCTACTACTGTACCTACGCTGTTTGTAACAGTGATTGCTGTACCTGCTAACGCAAATGACCATTCATTATTAAATGTACTCCATAGGTAAGGTATTTCACTAATATGATTTAATCTAAGACCAATACTATAATACTGATTTGAATTTGCTGTAAATGTACCCGATATTGAAAAATCACCAAATAATCTATTTTTTGACCCTGCACTCATTGAATATGATCTGTATGGAATATTATTTGTTAATGAATTATCTTCATTTACAGTTAATGCTGAATGAGCTTTTCTCCAAACAACAGACCCAGTTGTCCATGGATATGTTCGAATAACACCATCAAAATCAGTTAAGTTTTGAGCTGGTATAACATAAAAGTCAGCAGAACCAGATAGTGTCATTGCATTATTTTTCAATACACCATCATTAACTCCACCTGTATAATAATCACCTGTGATGAATGATGTACCGGTTGCTCCGTTAGTAAATATTGCATTTATTCCACTAGACATAAGTTGTGCATCTGAGTGAGTTGTTTTTGCTCCAGCATTACCTAACACCCAAGCTGATCCATTCCATCCATATTTTTGCCACATTAAATATTCAAGAGCACTACCTCCAGTCGGTGTACCATCTCCAGATATTGAATATATAGCTCCGTAAGTACCACTCCAAGTAGCATTTAGTCCTGCAATCATCCCATTCCCAAGATAAACCACATATCCAACAATAGTATCTAACCACCCAGATGGATACTGGGCTGTGTTCGGGTGAGTGACGGATGCAACAACCGCTAGTGAGCTATCAAGTATAGTTATTACTTTTGAAAAATATGTAGTATATCCACCTTGTGCTATCAGATTAGTGGCCCAATCGTACCGGTTAGATGAACTTATTAATAATATTTGATCTGCAGTATTTGCACTATTTCTTACAAACATCACACTATATAACATATTTGTTACACTACTAATAAATGCAGAAGTAGAGGTCCCATACGTCAACATAGATATAGAGTTAATAGCATTAATCATCACCCACAATCCATCCGTGTCAGAAACATTGAACGTTGATGGGAACCTACGAGTAATAACAGCTAGTGAATATGTTGTATTTACTACTGCTCCAGTAGCTCTTGACCACCATATTAGATGCGTTGTGGTATTAAGAGTTGCACCTTCGTATCGTACAATAGCCATACGATCATCAACATGTGTTGGATCTACTCGTATATATTGCACAGATGACCAATCGGTATTTAACACACTACTGTTAAATGCTGGAGATGTACTTGAATTGTATGTAGTCCATGAGACCCCATTGTTAGCAGATGTAACAATACCACCGTTACATACAGCCCATACTGCATTTGCTCTACCAATATCAATTGCATAACAATTATTTGATGGTAGTCCATTTGTTGTGGTAAAATTAGTTACAGTTGTTCCGTCAGCACTGATTTGATATATTCCTGTATTGGCACAAGCGACCCAAATAGTACCATCACCTGGATTTACAGCAACTTGTCTAACATTAGTAACATTTAATTGTGGTGTTGTTGTACTATCCCAATATTCAAAAACATGAGTTATACAGTTATATCTGCATAGTCCGGTTTGATCATAAGATATAATACGAGCACTATCATATTTTTCAATTCTTTGTCCAAAACCATGAGCTGCATCTTGATTTGTGGAATTTACTCCACAATGTGGTTTAAAAATTCCAGTCGCACCACTGTTTGTTACAGTGTACATACCTGGTAACCCATTAACATTACTAACATATGTCGCACCGCAGAAACCAACATGATTACGCTTACTGAATCTATATGTAGCAGTTCCTACATTACCTCCAGTTACGATATCGATTTTGTATAATTCTGGGAAATTTCCAGTAGTCCAGGTACCACTAAAACTTAAAGTTCCAGTTCCAGAGCTAGGAATAGTATCAAGAAATGGATTTGCGGTAGTTAATGATAGTGTAGAATTTGCATGACTAAAAATCGGTTGTATTGCACTACCGCTAGGTGCAGTAATATTTGTTGTAGTAAATGCTGGTCTATTAATAGTGTCATTACTATAACTTTCATTTGGTATTATTGATAAGGCTCCGATTACATCTCCAACTCCTTGTGCTGTTGTATATGTCCAGCTAATGGTACGATATCCATATACTCCATTTACAGAAGCTGTCGCAGTCCCAGCAATACCAGTAGATCTACCCCATGTAAAATTCGGTATCATAGCACCATTCAATGTAGGAGATATATTACTTGCTGTGGATACATGAGAGTATATTGGACTAACCCAAGATGGTAGTATGTTTACTGTTGTACCGCTTAAACTATATAATGCATTTAATGACTGTATCGCACTATATGCATAATTATTATAGGAATATGTTGTGTCTGATGAGGCTTGCATTCTATAATACACATCTAATATTTGAGACGATGTTTGAGTACAAGGTGTAGAGAATGTTACATATGCAGACGCACGATATGAAGTAAATGGAGTCTCTGTATTAGTATCTGTAGAGAGTAACACGGTGTAGATTTGTCTTGTTGCTGCAGGTGCGCCAAATCTTCTTGTTATTTGTATATACGCGGGGTCGGCGCCAGCTGCTGCGTAAAATCGTGGAGATGTTACCCCAGATGGTAAAAACCCAGTTGTATCACATCCTCTAACATGAATCCAATCTTCTGTATTCGGTACATTTATTGTAGATATATACAAATATGTTGTAATTGGAGAAGTGGTATTGGCCCAATCATTATAGAACTTACGAGTTATTACATTGTCCTGTATTTTAACATCTAAAACTTCTAACGTTACAGCGTCTAATACTCTTATTTCCACTTGCCCTTTTATGTTAATCATATTCAATATTCCTAATTATTATGGCTATGAGCCGATTATAGTCCCACCTAGATAGGTGACTGAAAGTTTTGCAACTGTGTTACTATTATTTATAAGTGCACTATCTGTTGTTGAAGTTAATGCTAATGTGTAATTTGTAATGTTTGTGTTTGAAACCGTACTTGCATTATTAAATATTTGAACAGACTCTAACAAACTGCTAGTAAATGAATCACTTACTAATAAAGTATAGTTAGTTATAATAAATTTAGATACTGTGTTGCTAATACCTGCAATTGCGTTATCATCAATATACACACTATAATCTGCTAAATTTACGTATAAATAATACACACAACTCGTTTGTATATATGTTTGGTGATCTAATACATAAACCGTTTGTATTCTATAATATGTTTTATTGTATGCACCTGTTAATATTTGTGCATCAGTTGGAGATAGTATAGAAACAGTCGTCCACACACCCCTAATTAATTGTTGTATGTAAAGGTTTTGTAATCCTGTTGTATTAGTAGGTAAACTCCAAGTTAATGTAATATTAGTTGGATTAATATGATATGCTCCAGATCCACCTGGACTGTATATACCAACTAATCCAGTTATCGATGAGCAACTTGGTGTACTGTTTGGGATACCACTTACTATTGCAGGTAATGTGTTAGCATTATTAAAAACATAAGTCGGTTCGTTTATCGAACCACGATAAGTAAATGGATAAAATTGTTGTTTTGATGTCCCCTTATCAACCCAAAAATAAAATACTCGGTCTAAGTTATCAACTAATGTACAAGTTGCGATTAATTGATCAACAGGGGTTGTAAATACAACTTGAGTACCAGAGTGTAATTCCCATAAAAATGTGTGACCTTGTGAATGCCCAGATGTTACAGTTGCAATCAAATCTAAAGATACAAGACATGGTGATGTTACATCAGGTCTCAGTAATATTCCAACTGCTAAAATCTGATTAACGGCTGCGCACAGAGAAACTTGAAATGGCATGTTGTATCCTTACAACTATTTACGTATTTATAAGAAGATAGATATTTATATGTTTACTTTATACGGGAATAATATTACAAGGGGTTGAAACTTGATAATTCATAATATATGATCCAGTGACAGTTTTACCTACATCAGCTGAATTAAAAAATAATAATCCTTCTTCTGGCGCTAGTGCTGCTCCACCTGAGGCTGGAATATTAACTGGTGTCTGATCTAATACAGTCAATGGTGTTCCGTTTATTGATACATCAGAAATATTCACGATTGTAGCTAATAATTGTTTAGTATTATAAATTCCGGTTCCAGTTCCACTATTTCCTAATCCAACATAATAACCAGATTCTGATGAATCTACTGTAATTGGGTTAACAGTAAAAGCGTTTGTACCATTAGTGGTATCTCTATATCTTGCTCTTATACAAAACGAATAAGCGGCGTCTGTTACTGTGTATCGTAATAATCCAGCTGTATAAAAGGTAAGTGTATTACCAACTCGTGTAATATTCCAAGTAGTAGTACTACCAATACCTGGTGGAGTATTAACTGTAGTATTACTACTATTTACAATAGTAACATCATTACCTATTAAATTAAAAGACCAAGTATTATAAGAAGTTAATATATTTGGTGCTTCAGTTAAATGATTATATGTAATACCTACTGCATAATATTGATTAGCGTTTACGGAAAAAGTACCAGATATTGAAAAATCACCAAACACTCTATTTTTAGATCCAGCACTCAAGTTATATGACCTATAAGGAATATTATTTGTTAATGAATTATCTCCGTTAATGGTTAAGGATGCAGATACTTTTCTCCAAGTTACAGCACCAGTTGTCCAGGGATATAATCTAATTACTCCATCAAAATCAAATAAGTTTTGAGTTGGAAGTACATACATTGTATGAGAACCTGCTACAGTCATAGCATTATTCTTTAATATACCATCATTAACACTACCTGTATAATAATCACCGCCGATAAATGATGTTCCTGAAACTCCGTTTGTAAATCTAGCAGTAATACCATGCATTAAAGGTTGTGCATCAGAATGTGTAGTTTTAGGAGTTGTATTACCTAAAACCCAATTTGTTCCATCCCATCCATATTTTTGCCAAGCTAAATATTCAATTGTTCCACTAGTTGGAGTACTATCACCTGTTAACGCAAGAATAAAACCAAATCTCCCGTATCCTTCATATTTACTTCCTACTATTATACCATTTCCAAGATATAATAATACTGGAATATCACTATATATCATAGCAGCATTTACAAGAGATCCTATGTAAGTAGTACTTGATGTACTATATAATAAACTAAGAGTATTATCATATACAACCGTGCGAATACCTGCCATATAACTTGAAACTGCTGTTGATATATAATACCAAGTGTTATATCCACCGGTGTTGTCTCCTTGTACTTGTAATATAGTATCTTGCGTATTGGTAGTATTTCGAGCAAACATTACGTTAGGATATACAAAACCAGAAGCAGGACATACCGATGTATATGTACTAGATCCATATGTTAATTTGTTTATAGCATTGTAGGTTATACCAGTGTAAGTTACACTAGACTGTAATACTATCCACAAACCATCATTATCTGATACATTAAACATTGATGGACATCGTCTAGGATTAGACTCACTACTTACAGCTCCTACAAAACTAGGTATAGTAGTATCTACAGTAACACCAGTTCCTCTATCCCACCACACAAATCCTTTGGTATTATTAAAACTACAATTTTCTTTCCGTACAAAACACATTCTATCATTTACGTGAGTAGGATCAACTCGCATATAATTTACTGAGGACCAATCTCCTGTGATTGCTGCACTATTGAATGCTGGAGTTGTTCCAGCATTATAAGTGGTCCAAGTTGCTCCATTATTATCTGATGTTACAATACCACCATTACATAATGCCCATACAGCATTATTTCTACCAATATCAATTGCATAACAATTATTTGTAGGTAAGCCGTTAGAAGTTGTATAATTAGTAATTGATAATCCATCAGCACTAATTTTATATATTCCTGTATTAGCACAAGCGACCCAAATAGTTCCATCTCCTGGATTAACAGCAGCTTGTCTTATGTTTGTGGCTGACAATGCTGGAGTAGTAGTACTATCCCACAGTTCAATAGAATTATCTGCACAATTATATCGTGATACACCTGTTGTATCATACATTATAAAATGTGTACTGTCATATACTTCCATTCTTTCACCGTATCCACCAACAGTATTCATATCAGCTACAGTACAACACGTGTGTGGTTTAGTGAAATTATAACCTGAATAATTATATATACCTGGTAATGAACTAATATCAGTATTATAATTAGCACCAACAAAACCTACATGATTTCGTTTGCTAAACGTATACGTTGCTGTCCCTATACTTCCACCAGCGATTATTTCAATTTTATATAATTCAGGTAGGTTACCAGTAGCCCATGTACCTTCATAATTTAATGTACCTGTTCCTGAACTAGGAATAGTATCTAAAAAAGGATTAGCAGTTGTTAATGCTAAAGTTGAAGCTGCGTGACTAAATATAGGTTGTATTTTACTACCATTTGGAGCATCTAAATTTATAGTTGTCATTACTGGAGTATTACGATTAGTTGTTGTTCGACCTGGAAAAATACTTAAAGCTCCAAGTAGATGACCAACATCTTGAGTAGTTGTATAACTCCAATTATAAGTTACTTGGTTATACAAAGGATAAGGCGTAGCAGATAATGTTGCTTGTTTGGTTATATTACGATTTGCAGCACAATTTGGATATAATGCCCCAATATCTGTTGGATTTGTATTATTACAAGCATTAACATGAGAATATATTGGTAGATGCCCTCCATTAGAAGTTATATGTGGAAATATATTGTATTGGATTGAATAATCTGAAAGAGCGAATAATGAGTTTAACAGTCTTGTTGGAGTTATTGATAACTTATTAAAATTATAAGATGATGAAATATTTACTACTTGTACTCTATAATATACATCTAATATTTGTGTATTAGTTTGAACACATGGAGCAGTTAATTTAACATATGCTAATGCACTATAACTTGAAAAAGTAGAAACAGTAGTGTTGTAAGGTAATAATATACTATTAATATTTCTTGTAGAACCAGGTGCGTTAAATCGTCTCATTAATTGAACATATGGTGGAATTGCGTCTACAGCTGGATAAAATTGTGGAGATGTTAATCCTGATGGAAGAAAACCTCCAGAACTACAATTTGTTACATTACACCAATCTTCGTAACTAGGAGCTGTGTCTGTTGAAATATAAATATCCCCTAAAAATAAAGAAGAAGCTATTTGATACCGATTTATTAATGTAGAATAAAAGTATTTTGTTATTACATTATGTTGTTCTTTAGTATCTAATAATTCTAAAGTGTTAGCGTCCAGTGTGTTTATGATTACTGTACCTAATAATTCTATCATGTTATTTTCCAATTTGTTGTTTGTTTGTATTTATTGATTTATCCACCAATTATAGTTCCACCATAATATACTACAACGATGGGAGTTATTGTATTACCAAAATAATTTGTAGTAATATCAAATATTTCATTAGTAGCAGAATCAGTACTTAATAACGTATAATTAGTTAAAGTTACAGGAGTTATTGTATTACCAAAATAATTTGTAGTAATATCGAATATTTCATCAGTAGCAGAATCAGTACTCAATAAAGTATAATTAGTTAAAACTGTAGCCGTAGTTGTATTATTAAAAGAATTATATAAAATATCATCAATATAAATATTCTTATCTGCTGTATTAATTAACAGATAATATATACAGCTATATTGACTATAATACCCATTATCAATTTTATAAATAGTTTTTATTCTATAATATGTATCATTAGTTGCATTTGTTAATATTTGTGGATCTGTTGGTAATAAATTTAATATATTTGCCCACACTCCACTTATATTTTGTTCAACAGAAATACTCCATAAATTTATTGTATTAAGTGGTAATTGCCACGTTAATACAAGATTAGTTGGATTTAGTACCCCTTGACCTGCAGGGTTTGCATTAAAAATAGCTGGTGTTCCAGCTATAGTACTACAATCTGGACTACCATTAGTAATAATTGAATTAGATAATATTAATGTATTAGCAAATTGATTATATATATAATCAATTGCAGTACCATAATAATTAAATACATAATATTTTTCTTTTGATGTACCTTTATCTACCCAAAAATAAAATACTTTATCTGTGCTATCTAGTAATGTACAAGTTGCAATTAATTGATTAACAGGAGTGGTAAATACTACTTGTGATCCTGAATGTAATTCCCACAACAATGTATGTCCTTCAATTCTACCAGATGTTACAGTTGCAATTAAATCTAACGATACAATACAAGGAGAAAACACATCTGGTCTTAGCGATATTGCTATTACAGTTGTTATATTAGTAGTAGCACATAATGATACTTGAAACGGCATTTTATATACTTATTGAGTTGTAGGCGTTAGAAATGTTATATTTATTTCAACGTGTGCGTTTATAATTTTTACACCAGGTACCATATTATATTTATCTGTTAACATATATATTCCTTTATATTTATTTCAACGTGTGCGTTTATAATTTTTACACCAGGTACCATATTATATTTATCTGTTAACATATATATTCCTTTATATTTAATGTTTTTATAATAACGTAATTTCTTTTATTATGAAATTGAACTTATACCTACAAGTGTAATACCTATTCCTGCTATTGTAGCATCTACTGTGTCTGATGTACTAATTGTTAATACATCACCGGCACTGATATTAATTGTGGAACCAGCTGTAAATGAAATTAATCCAATTGTATTACTCGCAGTAAATGTTGCTGTTGCAATTTGAGACCCATTTAATCCTATAATAAATGTAGTAGTTGTAGTAGTTGCTGCTATACTACATTTAGCAACATTTGAAGAACCTGATGTTATTGTCATTGTTCTAGGTGATAAGAAACCAGTAACAATTGAACTCGTTAAATATGGATTTGTTGGAATATAAAATGCAAGATCATATGGTAATGATACAGTCTGTACTTGAGCCCATACCCCAGGTGCACCAGCTGTTGTTTTTGTATATACTTTTCCGTTGGTTCGCAAATACATAGATCCAATCTGAACATTATCTGTATCTGTCGTTCCACCAGGTATATCTGATCCAGCAATAATAGTTACTTGACTATATAATTCAATACCTTTATTGCTTATTTTAAAATGCTCTATCATTCGATTTCCTCCTTATGGATGAGCTGTCGAGTCACGAAATGCAGTTATCATTGCCATTCCCTGCCAATCCGAGTTTGATACATTATAACATGTAATACGAATAAAATAACCAGCTGGTAATTCAGTAGACTCATCTGATACCATTCTTATATAACTAGAAGTACTAAGTAACCCAACATGATTCATAAATCTATGAACTATATATTCAGTTGATTTAATTTTATACATGCCAGTTTTTAAAAAATTAGGGGTTAATGATGTACCGTTATAGTCCCAATCACCGTCTTTTGTAAAATATCTTGGTATTAAACGAGGAGTACCTGCAAATCCAGTTGTTCCAGTATCAGAACCACCAGTTGAGTATAATGCAAAACCATCATTATCAAGTACTAAATCCTTATGTGGTGCTAATGAAGATAATGGAGATGCGTGTGCAACAATTTCAGCATCTACATAATCACCAAGTTCAGCTCCTTGACACATAAAATACCCTTCATGTATAAAAACTTGTCCAAATATTGGATCAAATTCCACTTCAATTGATTGAGATGCTACACCAGTAGTTAGTGAAAATATTGTAGGAGGACCTCCTCCTACAACATGATTAACTAAATCATCTCCCGCACCTGTCCAATATGAAAATAATGCATTACTACCACTCATAGGTCTTGGAGTGGAGTGTACTGATAATCGATTTCCAAGATCTATTAATGGTAAGTTTTGTGATATTGAATCAATACTTGTTGTTTTTGATGTATCTATAGTGTGAGTATGATTTTCAAAACACTGTGAAGGTAATTCTTTACTCCACCCTTCAACCCATCTACCGTCAGTACTACACCAAATTCTCCATTTATAAATTGTATCTGCCATTGTTTTACCTTTATTTGTGAGTTTGAAAATTAGACTCTTTATATTATTAATAGTTAAATTTTAAATATATTTAGTTGATTTACAATTAACTCTATAATATAATGTATTTATAATAACCTCTTTAAATATCTATTATTCAGATAATTAACTCTATAATATAATGTATTTATAATAACCTCTTTAAATATCTATTATTCAGATAATTAACTCTATAATATAATGTATTTATAATAACCTCTTTAAATATCTATTATTCAGATAATTAACTCTATAATATAATGTATTTATAATAACCTCTTTAAATATCTATTATTCAGATAATTAACTC